>Ga0209715_1000020_pt1 | contig 209466 bp, 167 predicted proteins | sample COGITO_mtgs_1205_2_FD_184809 | JGI IMG/M metagenome (GOLD analysis project Ga0209715, IMG submission 184809) | Pelagic marine microbial communities from North Sea - COGITO_mtgs_120503 (SPAdes) (version 2) | ecosystem: Environmental > Aquatic > Marine > Epipelagic ... | reverse complement strand
ATGATAGTATTGTTGAGGAGAAAGGAAAATTTTCTACAACCGTTATTAAAGACGATGCTATTAATTGGTTGAAAAACAGAAAAGACGATACAAAACCTTTTATGTTGATGTATCAATTTAAAGCACCACACAGACCTTGGGATCCAGGACCTGGTTATGAAAATTATTTAAGTGATGTTACTTTGCCTTATCCTGAAACTTTTAATGATGATTATAAAGGTAGAAAAGCCGCTAAAGATTCTTGGATGCGAATTGATGGGCATATGAATAGAAAGGATGTGAAAATTAAACCACCATCAGGATTAACGGAGGAAGAATTAATTGCTTGGAACAAATATGGAAATAACGATGGAGAATTCTGGACTCCTGATCCAAAGATGACAGATCAAGAACGTAAAAACTGGAAATACCAGCGTTATGTAAAAGATTATTTACGGGTTGTAAAAGGTGTTGATGATGCAATTGGTGCGATGTTAAATCATTTAGAAGTAAGTGGTTTGGCAGAAAACACAATCATTGTATATACTTCAGATCAAGGGTTTTATTTAGGTGAACACGGATGGTTCGACAAGCGTTTTATGTACGAAGAATCAATGCACATGCCTTTATTGATAAAATATCCTAAAAAAATAAAAGCAGGAAGTGTCAACAACGATTTAATCCTAAATGTTGATTATGCGCCTACCTTGTTAAGTTTAGCGGGCGTCGAAACTCCAAATGATATGCAAGGAAAAAGTTTTGTCACCGTTTTAGAAAACAAAACCAAAGAACCTTTTAGAGACGCGGTGTATTACCATTATTACGAGTATCCTTATTGGCACAATGTGCAACCGCATTATGGCATTAGAACAGACCAGTATAAATTAATCCATTACTATTATGATATGGATGAATGGGAATTATTCGATTTAGAAAAAGATCCTAATGAGACCAATAACATCTACGACACTAAAGAAAATACTGCATTGATTGCAACTTTAAAAACCCGGTTAGCATCGCTTAAAAAAGAAAATAAAATGGATTTGTCTGATGAAGAATTAAAAGAAATGACAGACATCAGAATTAAAAGACGTTACAGAGTTGAGCCAGCAAATTAAGTTTATGAAAAGAATAATTCTCTTACTATAGTTAACAAGTTCGAAATTATTTTGGGCTTCAGATAAAAAAAAGTATTCGAGATTTTAATGTAAAACCTTCAAATAGTGCAGCATTAAATAAAATAAATCTTCAAAAAGCGATAGATTGGGCTTCATTAAAAGGCGCTTCTTTTTGGTTGGAACCGTCTGAAGAACCTTATCATATAAATGGTGGTATTATTTTAAGAAATAATGTATCTCTAATTGGTGTTCACGGACAAACTTCTAGAGGAACAAAACATTCAACAAAGAATCAACCGGTTGGAAGTGTCTTTAAAATTACAGATCAAAATAATGTATTTATTACTTTAGAATCTGTAACACAGATAAAAAGTTAACCGTTTCTGTAATAGGAGGTAGATTTAGAAATTATATGAGCGATTCTCCAATTTTTATTGAAAATAAAAAAGCTGTTGTTTAGTTTTCTGCTTTTTTTGATAAAAATAAAAACGTGTTTAATGAAATTATAAAACCTTCCAACTAAAATTATTTAGAAAGTGGATAAAAATCTTCCTCCAATTTTATCGTATTTACAAGTGAATTTGGTTTTTTAAAAATTCTGATGGAAGCACCCCAAACATATTTTTTTTTGTGATACATTTTTGTTAAAATAGCTTTCATCGTTTCAAAAGGGATAATTTTAATAGCTCTTTTTATTGGAAACCAAGCTATATCTGTACATCCTGGGGGAATTTTTAATTCACCTGATTTGTATTTTGCACTGTAATAATTAAATAATATTGGGTATGTACCTTTATTATAATAAAAAGTAAATAAACCACGTAAACGTAAATCTTTGAACTTTATACCCAATTCATCTGCCATAAAACCTGAAAATTCAGAAATAGTTCTAGGATCAACATATTTTTTCCCAGCTAACTCCCAAATGCCATTATACTTTACTAATAAAACCTCATTTTTTTTATTGGTTACACATAACTTAAAGTACGAAAAATTATTTTGTTGGGCAGAGAGGTTATAAGAGTTTAAAATAACAAGAAAAAATGAAAACAATATTTTGTTTAAAATACTAATATTAAGTTTTTGGAAAATCATATTTCGTAAATTAATTAACAACTTTTATTACACGTGTAATATATTGATTATATTTGATAATCAAATCATAAACTGGTGAAAAAAAACTATGTATGCAAGTTTGTTAATTCTTTTGATTGTTTTCAATCATCTAACAGCATATTCACAAAATAAATTAATATGTAAAGTAAATGTATATATTGGTACAGGTGGTCACGGACATACTTTTCCACATGCAATGGTTCCTTTTGATGCAGCTGCCTGAGGTCCAGATTGGGAAACCCAAGGGTGGGATGCTGCCGGTTGTAATCATTATGATGCAAAAAATATTTTAGGTTTTAGTCAAGTACATTTAAGTGATACAGGCTTAATAGAGGGTGGTAATTTACTCCTAATGCCAACAGTAGAAAAGATAAAAGCAGACCCAGGAACTGATGAAAACCCCGATGCTGGTTATCGTTCACGCTTTTCTCATACTGATGAAAAAGCAACTCCTGGTTATTTTTTTTAGCATAAAAAATATCCGAAGATAAATACTATACGTTCTTTGATAAGATTCATTATTTTAAAATCAAGAGTTATGTTTCATTTTTTACACGTAACCATAGATACTTTATATTGTAGTACTTAAATTATTTTATTTAGTAATGCAGGTTAATGTTTTATTAGTGCTTTATTAATAAGCAGGTATTATTATTGTACTATTAAGAATAGAAGATGCAAAGACGAAATTTTATTAAAAGAACTGCGGTACTATCTGCTGCTGCATTTATATCTCCAAGAATATGCGCAAGCGCAAATAGCTACAATACTAAAAAAGAAATTTTTAAAGGATTTATAGTTTCCGATTCGCATTTTGGTTGGGCACATAAAATGCAACCTACCATTGAAGAGCAAGCAGCAGCTGTAAAAAATATTTTGAATAAATTTCCAGATTTAGATATTTTTTTAGATACTGGGGATGCTCATCATAACGATCATCATAACAATGCAAACCCACACAAAGCCCGAAAAGATTGGGTAGATATTATACAAGGTGGTTGTGGCCAACTTCCTTTTTATTACGTAATTGGGAATCACGAATTACGCTCAAATGAAGATGATGACCCAGAAATGCGTTCAAATATTATGGGGAGTAATACCTGCAGACCCTATTATAGTTTTGATATGCAAGGCATTCATTTTATCTCTTTCCCACAACTGATTAGAGCTACCTATATTACAGAAGAAGCTTGGGATTGGTTGGATTTAGATTTGGCAATAAACAAAGACAAAACCATTGTAATGTTATCTCACAATAATATTATTGGCACAACAAGAGGAAATGAAAATGGATATAGAGGTGTAATGGATAGTGATAAAATGATTGACATTTTTAAGAAAAATAAAAATATTATTGCTTGGATGCACGGACATAATCATAATTTTGAAGTCATAAATAGAGATGATATGTTATTCGTTTCTAATGGAAGAATTGGTGGTTTTGATCCTAGTAGAGGTAAATATGGTATAGGAGGTGTTTATTTTGAAATCACAAAAGAGATGCTAACTGTAAAATGTTATTCCGCAGAAAAAGATATGTTTTTAGATTCTTTTGATGTGTCTTTAAGTCAAACACTTGATGTAAAAACTACATTTGATAACAAAGCAGATTTCGCTTACAGTTATGGAGTTGGTGGAGCAGTAAATGGCGAACGTATTCCTGCATATCATTATCACGTAGGCGAAAATACCAAATCAGAATTATTTTTAACGGGTTGTGAAAATTCGGTTATAAACGATGATCACGCAATGACAAAATACATAGAACGAAAAGCGTATCATGGATTAGATAAAATTTTGTTTGCTGCAAAAGTGAATCACGGAAATGCTGGTTTTGTATATACAAATCCTGGAATTCGTTTAAAGGCAAATGATAATTGGTGGACTACCTTAACAATGCCATCAGATAATTATGATAAATATTCGTATTACAGATGTCCATTGGGTCAAAAATACGAAGCGAGTATCGATTTAGATGTAAAAGGTATTAAAGGTACACAGCGTTTATGGTTTCGATTGCATATTTATGACATTTACGGACGTAAATTAAGAATTGTACAGTCAGATCAAATCATCTTAGGGGATGGAAGACAACAATTCGATTGTTTATTAGATGTGCCAATCTTGCCAGAATTTGATACGATTTATAGCAATCCAGAAAGTGATAACTTAGTAAACATTGCTGTAGAAGCTTCCTTTACTGGGATGAATACAGATGTAGATATTATCTATCTAAAATTAGAACAAGAACATACCTCTTTAAATACAGTAGATGCTGGTGTAATTATTGATGGAAAAAGCCACCAAACCTCTGGTGTTTTGGCAAAAGGAGATATTAAAAAGATTGATTTAGGGAAACCTCTAGAAACAAGAAGTGTCAATCAAATTTCAACATCAGGAAACAAAAGAGTTACCTATTTAGTACGTCATTCAAATATGAAATGGCAAGTCAGAAATGCCACAGTAACGTATTTAGATAATCATATTAAAATAGGCAAAATAAGAAACCATATTTCGGATAAATTAGAGATTATTATCTCTCCACTTCAAAAAAATATAGGTCCTTATTTACATAGAGTTCGCTATGCAGAAAACATCAAATTAGTGCCTTATCAATCAAAAAACAGATCAATAAAAGCCACTATAGAAAATGTATTTCAAAATGCAGAAGTAGATTTTTATAGTACTAAAAAGCCAAAAGTGGTTGCAGGTGTTACCAGTTGGATTTATAAAGACAATATAGTCACCGCAAAAATATCAAAACCCACAACTGTTCTTGTTACGTTTTAAATAAAATAGCTCATGATGAAATCAAAAAATAATTTCAAACCACTACTTGTTGTGAGTTTGCTTTCGACCATTTTTTTTAGCTCCTTTAAAGTTCATGGACAAACTACAAAATCAAAAGAGGAGACGTATTTAGTAGATTACGTAAATCCTTTAATGGGTACAGATTCTAAAAAAAGCATGTCTAACGGAAATACCTATCCCGCAATTGCCACACCTTGGGGAATGAATTTTTGGACACCAATGACCTCTAAAATGGGAGATGGTTGGGCCTATAATTACGATGATGATAAAATACGAGGCATCAAACAAACACATCAACCAAGTCCTTGGATTAACGATTATGCCGCATTTTCTTTCATGGCAGTAACGGGTGAATTAAAGTATCAAGAAGATGAAAGAGCCTCTTGGTTTTCACACAAAGCAGAAACAGTAAAACCATATCATTACAGAACCTATCTGGCAGAATATGATGTTGTTGCAGAGGTTACACCTACGTCTAGAGCTGCACATTTTAAATTCACCTTTCCAGAGGCAGATTCTTCCTATATTATGTTAGATGCTTTTTTTAAGGGGTCTATGGTTAAGATTTTACCAAAAGAGCGTAAAATTATTGGCTATTGCAGAAACAATAAAGGGGGTGTTCCAGTTAATTTTCATAATTATTTTGTAGCAGAATTTGATAAAGATTTTGAAATGATGCATACTTGGAAAGACAACTGGGAACTTCAAAAAAACAACTTAAATAGCGAAGGAAAACACGTTGGTGCAATCATCGGTTTTAAAACCAAAAAAGGAGAAGTTGTAAACGTAAAAGTGGCATCGTCTTTTATAAGTCTAAAGCAAGCACACATAAATTTAGATAGAGAAATTGGAAAAGATACTTTTGATCAAACAAAAGAGAAAGCAAAAAATGCTTGGGAAGAGGAGCTGAGTAGAATTAAAATTGAAGATGATACGATAGACAATATTAGAACTTTTTATTCGTGTTTATACAGAGTCTTATTATTTCCAAGAACCTTTTATGAGTTTGATACAGATAATAAAATAGTGCATTACAGTCCATACAATGGTAAAGTATTACCAGGTTATATGTTTACAGACAATGGTTTTTGGGATACGTTTAGAGCTGTTTTTCCATTTTTTAATATGATGTATCCAGAACAGAATAATAACATTATGGAAGGTTTAGCTAATACATACAAGGAATCTGGATGGTTGCCAGAATGGGCAAGTCCTGGACATAGAGCTTGTATGATTGGTTCTAATTCTGCACCTATTATTGCAGACGCTTATTTAAAAGGAAATATCAAAAATGAAGAAACTGCAGAAATTTTATTTGAAGCCATTCTTAAAAATGCAACTGTAGAAGAAGGAAGACCTGTAAGATCTGTAGGTAGAGAAGGTTTACACTATTACAACACTTTAGGCTATGTACCTTATGATGTAAATATTAGAGAAAATGCAGCCAAAACATTAGAATATGCCTATGCTGATTTTACGATTGGGCAAATGGCAGAAAAAATGGGAAAAAACAAAATTTCTAAAAAGTATTATGAGCAATCCTATAGGTATAAAAATGTATTCGATCCCTCCACAAATTTAATGCGTGGTAAAAATAAAGACGGTACTTTTCAAAGTCCTTTTGATCCTTTAAAATGGGGTGGTGCTTTTACAGAAGGAAATAGTTTACATTACACTTGGTCTGTTTTTCAAGATATAGATGGATTGATTAATTTAATGGGCGGAAAAGAAAATTTCATCAAACAATTAGATGGTGTTTTTACAATGCCACCAAAATATGATGCATCCTATTACGGAAAGGTAATTCACGAAATTAGAGAAATGGAGGTTGCAAATATGGGCAATTATGCACACGGAAATCAACCCATACAACATATGATTTACCTCTACAATTATGCAGGTGTTCCATACAAAGCTCAAGATAAAATCAGAAAAGTTTTAACCAAACTATATACACCAACTCCAGATGGCTATTGTGGTGATGAAGATAATGGCCAAACTTCTGCTTGGTACGTTTTTAGTTCTTTAGGTTTTTATTCTGTAACGCCTGCAACTGATGAATTTATTATAGGAAGTCCCTTGTTTAAAAAAGCAACATTACATTTAAGAAACGGAAATACCTTTATAATTGAAGCAAAAAACAATTCAAAAAATAACTTTTATATTCAGTCTGCAAGTTTAAATAATTCTGATTACCAAAACAGTTTTATTAAATGTAGCGACATTCAAAAAGGAGGTTTTTTAGAATTTGAGGTATCTAATACTCCAAATAAAAGTTGGGGAAGTAAAAAGCAAAACGCTCCTTTTTCTTTGAGTCTAAAAAAATACAAATAGGTATTAATAAATACTTTTTAAATAAAGTAAAACTTAAATTCAAGTAATAATTAATAAAAAGTGATATGTTTCATTTTAGTCCATTTGTTTTATCATCTAATTCTAGATCTGCTTTAGTTCTTTTTAGTTTTTTATCGACTCTTTTTTTGAACCCTTTAAATGCCCAAGATAGTTTACTCTCTAAAGACTCTTTTAGTATTTCAAAACCACAATTTACTAAAGTAGGTAAAGGTCTATGTAGAGTGCAAGATGGCGTTCTTGCAACACGTGACTCCTATGCTTCTATTGGGAGCACGGAATGGGAGAATTATACGATCAGTTTTGAGGCAAGAACGCCAAAAACTGAAGAACAAGTACAAATATGGTTTGGTTTTAGAGAACAAGGAAGAAACAACCGTTATTTAGTTGGTTTTAAAGGAGGGTTTCAAAATGATATTGAAATAGCTCGCATGGGGCTTATGGGGGATGATCGATTTTTGGGAATTAGAAACTTAGATTTTAATCCAACTTTAGGGGTGTGGTATGCTTTTAAAATAGAAGTATGTAAAAATCGTTTTAGAGTTTTTATAAATAATGAAAACACTCCAAGAATTGACGTAATTGATGATAAAGGAGATATGTTAACTAAAGGCAAAGTAGTTCTTGGTGGCGCTTGGATAAAGAATGAATTTAGAAATTTGGAAGTTACAAGGCTTTCAGGTACTTATATGGATCCTATTAAGTCTAAAGAATACTCTTACTATTTAACCCCTAAACTGAAAGTTGAAAAGCGAATAAAAGAAAGAAAACAATATAAAAAAGTAAAAATTTCTCATATAAACCCAATACGAACAACAATTTCTTTAGATGGCAATTGGTTGTTTAAACCAGATCATGAGTTAATAAATAGAGAACAAGCAATTGACGCTAATTCATCTGATGACGATTGGCATATTTTGGAAGTGCCAAATTTTTGGAACCCTTCTCGTATATGGTTACATGGTGAAACTTTTATGGATGAAGAACACCAAAAAGGGGCTTCTGATACTTATTTTCAAAAAGAAACTGATCGTTGTGAAAACTACACTTTCGATTATAAAAAAACAAATATTGGATGGTATAGGCAATGGGTTGATTTACCAGATTCATTAAATGATAAAAATATAGAACTAAATTTTGATGCTGTTTCAAAAATGGCAGAGGTTTATGTGAATGGCAAACTTGCAGGAAACAACAAAGGCATGTTTGGCGAAATTAAATTAGATATTACTAAATTCATTAAACCAGGTAGTAATTTAATTGCCGTTAAGGTAATGAAGGATTATACTAAAGATATTAAAAATGCTAATGAAATTGCTACAATAGCCGTTACTGTAGAGGTAACAAACCAAATGCTAAAAGATATACCTCACGGTTTTTTCCGTGATGAACCCGTAGGTATTTGGCAGCCAGTGAAGTTAATAATTACAAATCCTGTAAAGATTGTAGATACTTATATTAAACCAAATTTGACTGGAGCACGTTTTGAAATACAACTAAGAAATACAAGTAAATTAAAAAAGATATTTAATTTAAATACGTCTATAAAAGAAAAGGGGACAGATGATATTTTATTTGAAAGGGAATCAATAAAAAAAATCATACTAAAAGAGGGTGAGTATAAAACAGTCACTTTTGAAATTAATAATCTAAATCCCAAATTATGGTCTCCTGAAACCCCTAATTTATATAGTTTTAATTTTAATTTAAGAGAATCCAAAACTAATAAATTATTAGATTCAGAAACAATCCAATCTGGATTTAGAACATTTGAAACCAAAGGAGATTATTTCTATTTGAATGGAAAACAATATTGGCTGCGAGGTGCGAATCATACGCCCCATGCTTTAGGTATTAATGATGCAGATTTGGCAAAGAAAACTCTTCAAATGTATCATGATGGAAATATTGCAGTAACTAGAAGTCATACAATACCGTATAGCGAAGTTTGGCTAAAAGCAGCAGACGAAAAAGGAGTAGGAGTAAGTTATGAAGGCACTTGGCCTTGGCTTATGATAGGAATTGGAGAGGGATCCATACCTAAAAAAGAATTATTGAATATTTGGTCTAATGAATGGATTAGATTAATGAAAAAATATCGAAATCACCCATCTTTATTATACTGGACAATTAATAATGAAATGAATTTTACTCACAAAAAAGATAAATTATCTAAAATGGAACAGAAAATGCAAATTGTATCTGATGTGGTAAAGCAAATGCGTATTGCAGACCCAACTCGTCCAATATGTTTTGATTCAGGGTATACTAGAAAAGCAGTTAAGAATAACCCTAACAAGAACTTTTTTCAAAAATACGATGATGGAGATATTGATGATGGTCATAATTATCAAGGATGGTATAATACCTCAGTATTTGATGTATTTGACAAAAAACAACTTCTAAACAGAAAAACGAATGGACGCCCTTTAATTTCGCAAGAATGGTCTTCGGGATATCCAAATACGGAAACTGGACACCATACACGTTCTTATTTATGGCAACATCAAAATACACAAACCCACATAGGAAATCAAGCGTATCCTTTTGGAAACCCTTCCTATAGTTTAGAAAATAATGCTTTTTTAACTTCAGAATTAGTAGAAGCTGTTAGAAGAACGCATGATAAATTAGCTGGTATGCATAATTTCTCAAGCATCACATGGTTTCAGAATGTGTATGATGCAGAAAAAGTGAAACCATATCCAACGTATTACAGGATGAAAAACTCCTTAAACCCAATATTGATCAGTGCTGAATTATGGGGTAGACATTATTTTACAGGAGATAAATTACCAACACGTTTTTGTATCGTTAATGATAAATTAAATGGAGAAGATTTAGAGGCATCTATTTTAGAATGGGAGATCACTTACGAAGACAACAGAATTATTTCTTCTGGAGAATATTCTATTCCACAAATCGCCCACTATTCACGTAAATGGTTAACTCCAAATATAATTTTGCCTGAAAATTTTTCAGGAAATAGATTAGATGGTAAACTAAAACTGTATTTAAAACAAAATAGAAAAGTTGTTGCTAAAAATGAATATAATCTTCTTATAGCAAAAAAATCTTGGGTAAAACCTTTACATAATTCTAAAAAAATTATTGTCGTAGATTTTGATAATAATACAATACCTGTTCTAGATATGTTGAATTATAAATATATAAAAGTAACTAACTTAGAGGAGGCCTTCAGCAAAAAAGCAGATATTTATATTGTCTCTGGTTTATCTGATGTTAAAGAATTTGATGCTAAAAAAGCTAAATTAATTTTAGACAATGTAAATAAAGGAGCAAAAGTACTATTATTAAAAACTGGTGAAAAAGCTACTGCTATTTTTCCAAACCATATTTCTAAATACCTTAACAAAAAGATGGAAACAGCTCATATAGATATAACAGAATCACAAGTTTTTAAAGATTTAGAATATTTTGACTTACGTTATTTTTCAAATCCCAAAGCAGAAAAACCATTAGTTTACTCTGGTCTATATCAAATTAATGAGAGTAAGTCAAATATAGTATGCATAGCATCTGGATGTCAACACAGATATGCCAGAGGCCAGGATAGAAGAAAAGAAATGTTAACTATGAAAGGGTTTCCGATAATCTCTATTACAAATAAAGGAAAAGCAGTATTTTCGGAAATGATGACTAATAAAGGTTTGTACGATCCTGTTGCTGCAAAATTAATAATCAATTTAATTTCAGAAACATTAGATTAATAATATCAATCTTGCATTTATAAAATGGAAAATTTACCATTTTCTTTAAGTAGAAAAAAATAAAATTAGTACCAATTTAAGCTCATATGAAACATAAAACCATTCTTTTTTTATGCATTAGTATTCTTTTTTGGGGATGCTCTTCATCGAAATCAAAAGTTGAAAATCAACACCAACTAGAAAAAAATAAAAGACCAAACGTTATTTTTATTCTAACAGATGATCAAGGCTCTATGGATGTAAATTCTTATGGAGCAAACGATTTGGTCACTCCAAATATGGATTATATTATAGAAAACGGAACTCGATTTACACAATTTTACGCCTCGCCTGTTTGTTCGCCATCGAGAGCTGCTTTATTAACGGGTAAAACGCCTCAAAGAGCAGGTTTATCAGGAAATGCTGTGCCAAATTCAAAAGTAAAAAAAGGGCTACCTGGAACGGAATACACTATGGCAGAACTGTTTAAAGATGCAGGTTATGCTACATCTCATATTGGAAAATGGCATTTAGGCGATGCTCCAGAAATGACTCCAAATGCTCAAGGGTTTGACCATTCTTTTGGTCATATGGTGGGCTGTATAGATAACTATTCGCATTTCTTTTATTGGAGTGGCCCTAACAGACATGATTTGTATAGAAACGGAAAAGAAGTGTATTATGATGGACAGTTTTTTCCTGATTTGATGGTCAATGAAGCTTCTCAATTTATCGAAGACAATACAAATAATCCTTTCTTTATGTATTTCGCTGTGAATATGCCGCATTACCCTTATCAAGGCGATGCAAAATGGTTAGACTATTATAATGATAAAGGGGTTTCATATCCCAGAAATTTATATGCTGCATTTATTTCAACTTTAGATGATAGAATTGGTGCACTACTTAAAAAATTAGATGAATTAGGCATAAAAGACAATACTATTATTGTATTTCAATCTGATAATGGCCATTCAACAGAACAACGCGCGCATTTTGGCGGTGGAAACGCTGGGCCTTATAGAGGAGCAAAATCGAGTTTGTTTGAAGGGGGAATTAGAGTTCCTGCAGCCATCACTTGGCCAAATAAAATTCAAAAAGGCGCCATTAGAAATCAGTTTGGAGTAAATTCAGATTGGATGCCAACTCTAGCAGAATTATGTGGAATTAAACTTGATTCACAAGATTTGGATGGTAAAAGTCTAGTTGACATCATCAATAATGAAAAAGAAAAAACTCGGCACACAGAGGGCTATTGTTGGCAATATCAAGATATGTGGGTGGCACGCAAGGGAAATTGGAAATTGTTAGGGAACCCAAGAGATACTAGCAAAAAAACATATAAATTAAAGGAAAAAAGATTCTTGGTAAACCTTGATGATGATATTGGTGAGACTATAAATTTGGCTAAAAAACACCCCAATAAAGTTATCGAATTAGAACAACAGTATAGGAATTGGTTAAAAAAAAATAAAAACTAAAGTAAAATGAAAAAACTATCTTATACAGTATTACTATCACTTATTTTAATTGGATGTTCTAGTGCTAAACCAAAACCCGTACAAGAAACGAAACAACCAAATATTCTTTTTATCATGTCTGATGACCACACGAAGCAAGCTTGGGGAATCTACGGTGGGGTTTTAAAAGACTATGTACAAAATAGAAACATAGAAAGGTTAGCGAACGAAGGAGTTGTTTTAGAAAATTGTTTGGTTTCAAATTCAATTTGCACGCCAAGTAGAGCTACCATACTGACAGGACAGTATAGCCATAGAAATGGTATTACAACATTAGGAAAAGGGTTAAGTCCTACGTATGATAATATTGCTAAAGAAATGGGTAAAGGAGGTTATCAAACCTCTATAATTGGTAAATGGCATCTAAAACAAGAACCAAGTGGTTTTGATTATTATTGTGTCTTGCCAGGTCAAGGCTTGTATAATAATCCGATTATGAAAACCAAAGAAAATTGGAAAGACTATAATAAAGGAGGAAAAATATACGAAGGTTTTAGTGCTGATATCATTGCAGATAAAACAATAAATTGGATTGAAAATAGAGATAAATCAAAACCATTTATCTCTTTTTGTCATTTTAAAGCGACACATGAACCCTATGATTATCCAGAGCGTTTCTCTAATCTATATAGTAATGAAACAATTCCAGAACCGACCTCATTGTATGATAACGGACCCAATACTACAGGACGTTCGCTAATTGGTCAGTCTATAGATAGTTTGGGAAAGCGATATGTTTTTTCAACAAATAATCCTGAAAAAAGGTCAGATTATATGCAATATCCAGAATTGCCTTTTTCTATTGATGGATTAAGTAAAAAAGAAGCAAGAAGTAAAGTCTATCAAAAATTCATAAAAGATTTTATGAGATGTGGTGCTGCAATTGATGATAATATAGGTAAGCTTTTAGATTATTTAGAAGCGTCTGGTTTAGACGAAAACACGATCGTTATTTATACAGCAGATCAAGGATATTTTTTAGGAGAACATGGTTGGTTTGATAAAAGATTGATTTATGAAGAATCTATTCATATGCCATTTGTAATTCGTTACCCCAAAGAAATTCCCGCAGGAAAACGCAATAAAGATATTATAGAAAATGTAGATTTCTCTGCATTATTTGCAGATTATGCGGGGATAAAATATCCAGAAAATATGCAAGGTAAAAGTTTTAGAGAAAACTTAAAAGGCAACACTTCTAAAGATTGGAGACAATACGGGTATTACCGATATTGGCAACATCAAAAAGACAGACCAGGTCATTTTGGAATTCGTGGAAAGCGTTATAAATTAGCTTTTTACTATGGAAAAGGGTTTAAAAATAATCATAAACAAGCAGATGAAAATACGAAATTTTGGGATTTTTACGATTTACAAAAAGATCCTAATGAACTCCATAACGCCTATAAAGATTCAACATATCAAAAGGTTATAACAAAATTAAAAAAAGAACTTCTCAAACAAAGAGAGCTTTTAGGCGATACAGATAAAGATTCTAAAAAAATACAAAATAGTATCAAGACGTATTGGGATAGTAAATCTTAAAAAAGAGTATTCAATAATTTAGTAAAGATTAATGATTCTATTGTAAATAGTATTGTTTTTAAGGGTGTTGTGTTTCGATACTTAAAAAGACAGGAAATTTTTGAGCTACCTAAATTCATGAGTTTTTTTGCAATATTACTCGCGATATAAGAATCTTGACCAATAAATGCTTTATTGTGTGGCATTAAAGAAATCAATAATTAGTAAATAAAAAATGTATAATAATGAGAGTTGGAAAAAAGATGATAATTTTTTGTGCTGTGTTATCTTTTCAAATGATAGCAAATTGTCAAAAAACACAAGTCACTCAAAAACCTAATATTCTACTCATTTGTGTGGATGACCTTCGCCCGGAATTGAAGAGTTTTGGAGCAGACTATATTAGCTCGCCAAACATTGATCATTTGGCAACAGAAGGAATTAAATTTCAGAAACATTTTGCAAATGCTCCTAGTTGTGGACCATCTCGATATACTTTATTAACAGGGCAGTATGGAACAGCAGGAAATAATGCGCTTTTTCTTCGGGCAAATAAAATAAAAGAGGGCACAAAAATAATAAATAAAAGTATGCCGGAGTGGTTTAAAACACATGGTTATACAACGGTTTCGGTTGGGAAAGTATCTCATCACCCTGGAGGTAGAGGTGGTAAGGATTGGAATGATAGCACAAAAATAGAGATGCCAAATGCATGGGATAGACATCTTATGCCAGTTGCGGAATGGGAGCATCCACGGGGAATGATGCACGGATTGGCTAACGGAGAGATTCGCTTAAAATCAAGTGATATGAACGTTTTTCAAACAGTAAAAGGAACTGATAATATATATCCAGATGGGGCAATTACAGATGAGGCATTGAAACAATTAAAAGAACTCATTACAATTAATAAAAATCCATTTTTTCTTGCCGTAGGAATTATCAAACCACACCTGCCTTTTGGTGCGCCAAAATCTTATTTTGATCAATATGAAGGGGTTCAACTTCCTTCAATAGAACACCCTGAAAAACCAGAAGGAAGAAGCACATGGCATGGTTCCGGTGAATTTAAGCAATACAATCGATGGGGTAAAAACGCGAATACAGATACTGTTTTTGCGGATGAAGTGCGTCGTCATTATGCAGCTTGTGTGAGTTATGCGGATGCTCAAGTGGGGAAAATTCTTTCAGAATTAAAACGTACAGAAGCGGATGCAAATACCATCGTTGTACTATGGGGTGACCATGGTTGGCACTTGGGAGAACACGCAATTTGGGGAAAACACAGTTTGTTCGAGGAATCGTTACATTCACCTTTAATAATTCACTATCCTGGTATGAAACACAAAGGCTCTAACACAGATGCGATCGTGGAAACCTTGGATATTTTTCCGACATTATGTGATTTAACAGGAATTGAAATTCCTAAGTATACCCAAGGGGTATCACTGAAAGCACTATTAGAAAATCCGGAAATACCTGGTCACACGGCTTTAGCATATAAAAAAGGGGCTTCAACAATAAGAACTTCAACGCATAGGATGATACTTCATCAGGATGGATTTGTAGAATTGTATGATCATACTACTGCAGAAAAGGAAACCAAAAATGTAGCTGTAAAATACCCGAAATTAGTTGAGGAATTAAAGAATGCTTTAAATACTAGATTAAATTAATTAAACAACAACATATGATTTTAGTGACTAGATTTATTTTTATAGTAGTATTCGTTTTAAGCAGCATGCTAACGAATGCGCAAACAAAAATAATTGCGCATCGCGGATTTTCAGGAATAGCTCCCGAGAACACGCTTATTGCTTTTCAAAAGGCTATTGAATGTAAAGTGGATTATTTCGAGTTGGATGTTCATAGAACCAAGAATGATTCTATTGTTGTTATTCACAATTCATCTGTAGATAAGACGAGTTCCAATGATTTTAAAGGAGAAATTGCCGAAATGAATTATAGTGACTTAACTGCTGTTAAAGTAGGTTACAGTGCTAAATTTGGTAATAAATATGAAAATGAAAAGATTCCAACTTTAAGAGAAGCCCTTGCGTTGGCAAAAGGAAAGATTAAGGTCTGCATTGAAATAAAGGTTTATGGAACAGAGAAAGAGGTTCTCAAAATTGTAAATGACCTTGGAGTAAAAGAAGATGTAATCATATTTTCTTTTAAGTACCCCGTATTAGCCAAAATAAGACAACTGGATAAGAATATCCCAATCCTTTGGCTTATAAATAAAGCAGATAAAATGACCCTAGAGTATGCTAAAATTATTGAATTGAATGCCATTGGAGTTGGTCCTGAAACTACGGTTACAAAAGAGTATCTAAATTTTGCGCATGAGAACGGAATTGAGGTGTGGAAATGGACCGTAAATAAAGAAGATGAAATGCAACGATTAATTGATCTTGGATTAGATGGTTTAATCACTGATTTCCCTAATAAAGCGTTAAACAAACTAAGCACAATACAAAATAAACGCCATTAAAACAGGCGCTTATTTAAAATATTGTTAAAGCCATCAATAGTGATATTTAAAAAAAAGATGGTATTTGTAGTTTTTCTAACTTGCTAACAATTAATTTTGTTTCTTCTAAAAAGATAGGATTTAGGATGACTGTGGTTGGTTTTATTTCTAACAAAGAAAGGAAGAAATCATTTTATTGTATTACTTTTCCTTCTTTTTTAAAATCATTTCTTTTATTTAAATTCACTTTAAAGGTAATGTCAAATTCAGGTGGTACTTTGATCATCCGTAATTATAAAAACAATGTTTGCTTTTTTATTTTTAAGTGTTTCCTGTAAAATTATACTTCTTAATTAATCAAGAATTTTTTAAAGAAAAATTTAGTAGGTGTTTTACCTACTAATATATAAATACCAGTTTGTAATGAATTCGCATTTACTCTTTGATTTTGAGCTACATCTTTTAAGGTTAAAATTTTAACTCCTAAAATATTATATATTTCAATGGATACTGGTTCTGTTATTGTATGTTGTAATTCTAAATTTTTTGAGGATTTATTAAAATACACTTTAAGCTGTGTTGCTAAAACATCATCTTTATCTAAAGATAAAGTTATAGTTAAACCTGAGTCCCAAGCACCAACATCATTACCATCAGATCCAAAATCAATAGGGCTGTCTTCCGAACTAGATACAGAATCATATTCAACATACCCAGAAGTTTCATTAAACATTAAGTTAGAAGATGTTAAATCTGCTTCAATTACAGATGTTGAAAACACATCATTTCCTCCATCACTTACTGCAATTAAAGAGGGTTCTATATTTTTAGTTATTGAGTGGTCTAATGTCAATTCTACTGGATTACCTATTCCGATATCCGATGTACTCGTTCCGGTCCCATCGTCTACAATGTTACCATAGATCAAAGAATTTGAAATTGTAAAAGGTCTAGTGCCTTCAATTCGTATTCCTCCTCCTCTAGATTGATTCAATGTTGAGTAGATTACTTTATTATTAAACACAGTAGTATTGGTAATGCTACTGTTGGCATTTGAACCTCCTAAGTACATTGCTCCTCCATCAATAGATGTTGCGGTATTATTTACAAAAGTACTGTTGTTCAAAACGAAATCTACACCATTGCCTGTTACAGCAATTGCACCACCTCTAGTTCCAGAGTTTCCGTTAAAAAGAGATCCAGAGATGTTTACATTTGCAGAATTTCCAGCGACAATAGCTCCTCCTTTATCTGATGATGTATTGTTTTCAAAAACACAACCTGTTATGTTCAAATTTCCGTTGGAGGCTAATATAACTCCACCACCTGCGTTGTTAGATACAGAATTTCCAGTAAAGGTACAGTTCTCAAAGGAAGCTGTAGCTCCTGCGTTGTTATTGAAAAAGACACTACCTCCAGCAAGTGTGGTAGTGTTGTTTAGAAATATAAGATTCTTAAAGGTTACATCTGCAGACGATGCTCCATTAATTGTAAAGAGTCTTCCAGTACCGCCGTTTCCAGCTAAAGTTGAGCTAGCATCCAAACCTTCTATAGTAAATGCACCATTCTTTGAGGTTAGATTCGCGCCATCTGGTGAAATGGTTCCTATAATTATAAGTTTATCACCTTCAGAGGTTATATTAGACATGGCAACGCCAAAGTTGCCAAATGCATCTGATTGACTTGTACCATCCATAGATCCTGCACCTGTTGCAGAAACATAAACTATATTTTGTGTAGTTAATTGGTAATCATTGGTTTGTATTGTATTAGACGCTGGAGAAGTCCCTATTGTGTTTGTAGCTTTTAACCTGTAAAAATAGTTTTCTTGTTGTAAATCTGTATCTGTATAAGTTTCTGTATTTGCAGGAAGTGTTGCAATTGTCTGAAAGATAACACCATCTGATGAGCGTTCTAGAATATAGTTATCTTCTTCTATAGAAACATCATGCCAAGTAAGTTCTAAATACTTTTCTGAATCTGTAAACATATAATCATTTGGAAATAATTTTCCTGGTGTATCTGGCAATACACCATGTGTCGTTCTATCTTCAAATTGAGCGGTATATAAAGATTGTATTTTTAAATATTCTCCAGTTCCTTCAATATGACCTGCTGGATGATTAAAAGGACCATCGCTATTAACAGTTGCGTTACAACCAATAGCGTAATTTTGACCAATAGGTGGTTTTTGAATTGCTATTTGATTAGAGGGTGCATTAATGTTCCAAGCCACTCCGTTCGTTACTGTCCATCCATGTCCTGTTCCATAACTCCCTCTATTGTGCAACCCTAAAATACCAGTTGTATTTGTCTTTCTCCAAGAAATATTATCCCAAAGGATCCCTTGTCCCCAACGTCTATGCGACTCAGATCTGGTATAATCTCCAGAAGACGAACAATTGGTAAATACAATTCCATTAACATCACTCGCTCCATTAGCAACAAATGTATGCCTGCCATTAGATGCGGTACAATTTTCAAACAGAATATTGTTACAAAAGTCAGTTACTTCGAAATTGTATCTCCAACCTCCAGAAATAGGACCATGCATATCTAATACATTGCTGTCTATCACAGAACAACGAGTAGCCTCATCAAATTTAATTCCTTGGTCACTCACTCTTAAAATGGTTACGCCTTGTACCCAAGAATTATCTACACCAACCATGTTAATACCTGTTTTGACATGGTCTCTACCTGTAACACCTGATGATTCTACAAATATTCTGAGGTTCTCGATACCACACTCTTTTAATTGGCTATTACCATTATAAGTATATACGTAGGATTGAGATAAAGACCGGTCTAATATGTCATAAATAGGCGTTGCCACCTGAATTTTGTTTCCTTCAATGTTAGTAATATGTCTATTGAAAACTAAATTTATTGTATTAGGTTCCCACGGTGCATCAGTAGCAACACCGCCATTATCAACTGCCTCTAACCATGCTGCAGTGCTAGGATGTTTTATGATGATATTATCACCAATATTATATACTGATGCATCTGCAACTTCAATAGTTCTGCTACCAGCAGGGATATGAGGGCTTATAATATTTTGCCTAGTTCCTGCAACCTGTCCTCCAAAACCACTTTTATTATTAGTGCCAATTCTAATTAGTGTTCGCTCATCAGGGATGTTTCCAACACCTGTAATAATTGTATTAAGTGCAGGATTTTCGCCATCTCCAGAACCCCGAAGTACAACGCCGCTGCTATTTATGATGAGTTGACCACTAACAGGATATTCTCCCGGTAACAATAACAAGGCTCCTCTATGTCCATTAACATTTAGTGCTAATGCTTCCACTTCGTCAATTGCAGCTTGAATATGTGCTGTATTATCTCCAGCCACAGGGCTTATCTGTTTTACAACTGCTACGTTAGGTAACGCTTCATCTCCGTTTTTATAACCTACATAACTGTAATCAGGGATATGGTTTCCATCAGTATCGGAGACATACACCAATTGATCCGAGGTATTGTGGAAAAGGATAGATGATTCGTATTGTGCCTGTATGGAATTTGATACGAAAATTAGAAAACAAATTATAGTCATCTTCAAATAAGCACTTTTTTTCATAATTTATATTTTAATATTTTTTACAGAAAGGTTTTTAATAAAAATAAGTTAAACACACCTTTTAATTTACTAATTAGTAAAGTTTATTTCTTTTTGGTTGGAGGTACTATTAAACTTAATATACATACAAATTAAAAGATATTAATTAATTTAAAATTAATATTTACTTAATATTAAACGTTCTTTTGATAAATTTACTCTAAAATCCAATTTAGCACCACCACACATAAGTACTATGGTTTAAGAGATTAAGATTGATCTTCGAATTAAATTTTTAAAATAAAACGGAGTACTTTTATTAGACTTCTATGAAAGAAACTTTTTATCATAAAATTATTTAACTTCGTCCTAACTAAAAAGCCTAGAAATTCTAAGTATTACTCGCCTTATTTCAAGATAGTGAGATTATCTGTATAGTCTTAAAATTAATAATTTATGGAAGTAATCGAAAAAGGTAAATTATACAAAGTTAGGTTACTGTGGATAAGAATCCGTCATGGTTTATTTTTATTTACATTAAGAAATGCATTATTACGATTCGGAATTGACATACAACCCTATTATTGGTTCTTAGAAGTGAAAAATGGAAGTGAAGAACCGAAAATACCTTATAAAGCGACGGATTATGAAATAATGTTTCTTGAATTAGCTGAAGTATTAATTATGGATAACATTATGGGCATGAGTATCGAGCAAATTGAACGCGATATGAATAATGGGCAGTTGTGCATTGGTCTTAAACTTAATAACGAAATTGCTGCACTATTATTTGTTGATTTAAACGATTTTGAATTTAAAAAAAGAACTTTTAGACTTAAAGAAACTGAAGGTTATCTATTAAATGTTTATACTTTTCAGGCTTATCGTGGCAAAAATTTAGCTGCTTTTTTGAGATACCATTGCTATGAATTATTTAAAGAACATGAAATAAAAGATCTTTATAGTATAATTGATTACTTTAATACATCTTCGATAAAAGTTAGTAAAAAATTGAATGCAAAAAAATTGAATCTTTATTTGCATGTAGGGCTTTTTAAAAAACTACATTGGAACTTTTGTTTAAGAAATTATTCGAAATAGAATTATTTATTACTTTATTTAATTTGAAAACTTCAATTTAAAAACGGATAAGATGGCTTTGTAACAAGTTGGTAAAAAGTCTTATAATATTTGTTTTATTATCTTTAATTGGGCCAATTTTAGACTAAATATAAAAGCAAAAAATCTTAACTAATTAATTATATTGTCTTTATTAGTTTTCATCATTTTTTGTACTCAATTTGTTGCACAAATTGAGTAAAGAATTGTAAAACATATAAACATAAATATTGTATTGGACGGCAGTTCTTATTTTCTAACCAACTGTATTTGTTGATATTTATTATGAATTTGTTTTTCTTTTATCATGTAATACCTTTCTTAATTTAATATTTTAGTTAGGTTTTTACATGACTCAAAATCAATATCTATATAATCATAACCATAATCAATGAAATAATCTTTACTTTAGCTTATTGTTTGGTTATATTTATTAAACAATAAGCAAAATATAATTTTATGGACATAATGAACGAATCACTTGAATTTGAAAAGGCAAAAATGAGTAATATGTCTACAAGTGACAGAGTAGTTGCATCGAGAGAAGCAAAACGTTTGATACTAGCTTTAAACGAAGTTTACAAGGAATCTAAAGATCCTAGTATCATGGATATGATGAAACGTTTAACGGTTAAGAAGAAAAAAATTGAAATACGTTTAAAAGGAAGACCTGACCCCGCATTTTAACATAATGGAATTAAACGTATTAGGAACTAAATTAGAGTCCTGTTGTACAGATCCTGCAACGGGGTATTTTAGAGATGGTTACTGTAGAACTATTTCTCAAGATTCCGGTACACACATAGTATGCGCTATTATGACTAAAGAGTTCTTGACATATACCAAATCGAGAGGGAATGATTTAAGCACCCCTATTCCGCAATGGCAATTTCCTGGACTTGTTGTTGGTTCAAAATGGTGTTTATGTATATCACGTTGGTTACAAGCAGAAAAGGCTGGTGTCGCTCCTCCTTTAGTTCTTGAAGGGACACTTCAAAAAGCATTAGAATATACTTCATTAGAACTTTTAAAGCGCTACGAAGTTACTTCCTAATGATCTCCAATTAGAATTTTTGTAGGTAGATAACTTGTTTTTATTTATAAAGTTAAAGATATTATCTATAATCACATAAAAGAATGTAATTTTGTTTTATAAATAGTTTCTTGTGGAAGGCTGTCAGAATTTGTGAGCTAATCGAAACTAATATCAATTAGTTTAATTTGGAAACTCTGCATATCATATTAATTATTTTTTTGGCAATTTCTTTTTTATTTTATGGATACGGCTGTTTGTATTCTGATAAAATGAAGCAGGAGTTTTATCGTTTTAAATTGAGTGAAGTGCAACGAAAAATAACTGGTATTCTACAAATAGTTGCAGCAATCGCATTACTTTTTGGTCTAATTAATCCTTTAGCAGGAATTATAGCTGCTGGCGGACTTACCATACAAATGCTACTTGGCTTTATGGTAAGACTCAAGATAAAAGATTCCATTATGTTATCATTACCATCATTCTGCTTTATGATTTTAAATTGCTATCTATTTTTCTATTTTTTAAAAATTTATCTTTAATTTATTGCACTAAAGCAACAATTAAAGATAATGCCAAAAAGATAAAGGCAGGTAAAGACTTTTTAAAGGGGTCACTTATTTTTACATGCATTATTATTGCTATAAGCATTAAAAATGCTATACCAAATGCTGAAGGCACCTCTAATTGATTATAGTAGATTGAACCCAAAAGCGCTAAAGATAGAATTACTTTTAATCCACCAACACCATACATCAACCATTCCGGTAAACCATATGCTTCAAATTCTTGTTTCATATTTTGAGCATTGCTTCCTCTCCAAGTTGTAGCCTGTTTAAAACGAAATAACCATACATTAATAATACTTACCGCAATTATGATTTTGATTAAATTGATTACATATTCCATTAAATTATTTTTTAAAAGTTAAACATTATTTTAAAGATTAAGTCAGTTTTTAAATTTTGAAGTAAGTTAATCAAATTTTACATCAGATTCTAAGGTTTGTATTATATTTAATGCTGCTCTTTCGCCAGAAATCATTGCTGCATTTAAAGATCCATTCAGTTGTGTATCTCCAGCAAGAAAAATACCTTTAGTTAATCTTGTTTCAGATGGAAGCATGTCATAATGTAACTCCCTTAATTTTGGCAGTGCTTGTGCTATAGAGTAATGCTTAATAAATGTATAAGTATCTATACCACAATACATTTTCAATTCTTTTTGAATTTGAATTATTAATGCTTTGTGAGATAATCCATGATTCTTTACTACGGTAACAGATAATAATTCTCTCGTGCCTGTTGTATGTGAGGCAAGACTAGTATGGTAGAATATGTTATTAATAAGTGCATTTTCATTTGTTATGAGGCCAATAAGTGGTTTTTTGATCGTTCTGCTATTGGTTTCAAAATATAGGGTATCACAAGATTTCCATTCCGTTTCTTGATTTTTTAGTTTAGAAATAAGTGAACTCGCTTCTGTCGCTATAATTGTAAAGTGACTTTCTAGTTCGGTGTCGTTAGTAAGGAGTATTTTACCGTCTTTAACCGATTTAACTTTTGTATTGAAATGAAATGTTGTTTTTTTTAAATGTTCTTTTAGTTGTTTTGGGATGGCTTCAATACCAGCTTTAGGTAATGCAGCAAGGCCTTCTCCAAACATTTTATAAACAAACTCAAACATTCTACTTGATGTCTCTAACTCAGCTTCTAGAAATATTCCACTAAAAAAAGGTTTGAAGAATTTAGAAATCATGTCTTCTGAAAAACCGAAATCTAATAAATATTGAAATGTAGTTTTTTCAGTTTTGGCGAAAATTTCAGTAGGTGTCGATTTCTTTAATAGTTTATTCAGTTTAAGTATTTTTAATTTGTCTGAAAACGTTCCTATATCAGAAAATAATGTTGGAAAAAGTAATGATAGATTTTTTAAAGGATCACCAATAGTTTTTTGTTTACCACTACTAAAAATAGTAGCTCCAGGGAGAAACTGTTGTAATTCTAACAAATCAAAATTTAAATATTTCTGAGCAGCTGGGTATGCTGTGAGCAACACTTGAAAACCATAATCTAATTGATATCCTTTTACGATATCAGTTTTTACGCGTCCGCCTACGCGATCTGTTGCCTCAATAATGATAGGGCTATAACCATAATCTTCTAAAACTCTGGCGGCAACAAGTCCGCTTGTTCCTGCACCGATGATATGTATATTGTAATCTTGTTTATTCATGTTAATTTAAACTAATGCAAAAATAGTGTATTACGCTTTGCTAATTTACTCGTTTTAATTTTTGTTTAATGAATATACATTAAAATTAAACAAAAATATTATATCTTTGAAAATAGATAAAATTTAAATTCTAGTATTATTATAAATATGAATAAAACAGCTATTATACGTTGTGAGCATTTCAACGCTGCTCACAGGTTGCATAACAAAAATTGGAGTGATGAAAAAAACCATGCGATATTTGGTAAATGTAATAATTCTAACTATCACGGACATAATTATGATTTAGAAGTGAAGATTATTGGTGTTTGTGACCTTGAGACTGGATATGTGATTGATGCTAAGATTCTTTCAGACCTTATTAAAGATAAAATTCTTGACAGATTTGATCACAAAAACCTAAACTTAGATACAGAGGAATTTTCGAGCTTAAACCCTACTGCAGAAAATATCGCCATGGTGATCTACAATATTCTTAAGCCCGAGTTGGAGTCAAGTCTAGAATTGAAAATAAAACTTTATGAAACATCAAGAAACTATGTAGAATACCCATGTTTGTAAAGTATGTTGGTAAAAAAACTACAAAAAGTAAACTATTATTAAGGTTTCAATAGCTTTCTAATACTAATAAAAACAATAATCATTAGAGAGTACCATAAAAAGAAAGAAACGATGTAATCTTTATATCCTAACACTAACATGACACTTATTAGCAAAAGTTGGAATCCAAGGCCAAAGGTCGATAAAGCTGTCATTAATAATTTTGGGAATTGCTTACACTTATGCGCATTGGCATCTAGAGTATAAATTGTTTTATCAAAGACTCCATAAAGTAGTTTATAAATTGCGAAGAGTATATTTACATTTTTTTGACTTTCACCTTTCAATGCCACCGGAGACTCATATTCAAAAATTCTACTTGTAGTATCACCATTGACATTATTTCTCAAAATAACATAGTAATAGTTATATAAAGTGCCCTGTAATTGAATCCCTAAAAACGCAAAAAAGCTATAAAGAAAATGAGTTTCTGAAGTATACCAAAGTGATAATAAGATTAAAAAATTTAAGATAATATCTGCAACAGAATCTAGGTAGCGACCTGTGTATGAAGGTGTGTTTTTTATTCTTGCTAATTCTCCATCAGCAGCATCCAATATCGATTTTAATATTAAGAAAAAGGCAGCGGCCCAGAAATATCCAAGTAGAATACAAATAATTGAGATTAAACCTGAAATAATAAACGCTATTGTAACATGAATAGGCGTTAATGCAGTTTCTTTTAGAGAATTAGCTATAAGTCTTGCAATTGGTCTTCCATAATCTGAAAGGTCAATAAACTTATGCTCTTTAGGTAATTTAGACATACTATTTTTGAACTCTGAATTTTTTAATTGTGTCGCTACTCAAACTTTATGAGAATCTAAGTTTTATTAATAATCTGTAAATGTACAACAGCTATGTAGATTAACATTTAATTGAGACATTAATTTTGTTTAATATTTTTAAATACTAATTAAACATGTTTTAACTTTAGTTAAATTTGAAAACAGAGCATATAGCGTTTGTCTCATAAGGAAAACTTATCTTAAAACTTATATATTTCAAAATTAGCTTAAATTTTTATTTGATTCCTAATGATTTTCAATGTATCGAAGAATTAATATTGGGCTATTTTATGAATCTTCATAGGTTAATAGTCATAATTTGGTTTCTAAATTATTTGTTCAGTATACGTTATTGTAAGTAAAAACGTATAATAATTATATATTATTTAAAATAAATCGATAAAAAGGTTTTTTTTAACGTTTAATTACATAAATTTGTTTTTAAATCCTTAAATCTATAACATGAAAGTGAAGATTATTTTATTCAGTTTAAGCCTTTTTCTCTTTACGGGTATTGGTTTTGCTCAGAAAAAGAAAGAACCTAAAAGCTTCATTAGTGACAAAGTTGCAATAGAAAAGTATCATAATAAAAGTGAGTTAGAACAGATGCAAAAAGGGCAGCTGATAACACTATACTCTGAAAGAATACAAGTTCTTGTTAGAACATTACCATATGTTGCTTTTGCAACAAAGCCAGGTATAACAATGACTACATTAGGTATTCCAACTAATAATGATAATAAAAAAGCGCTAGATAATCAATTTGAATCTACTGATAATTATCTTGAAAGTACTGGAAAATTTCATGCTGAGTATTTGCCTTATTCCGATACAGGAAATTTAATTGCTGGAATATTATTTTATGAAGAAATTATGAAATCTCTTCATCAGTATAATGATTTCCGCTAATTTTATAAAAATTTCTATCTCTTTTTTAGAGTTAATGTTTTGATTGATATTTATTTTTTGAATGCGTTGTCTTTTTATTTTTAAGAAGCGGATTTCTAAAAAATAGATATCAATTTTTTTTTTGCTCTTTACTTTGTCTTCAAAATTTCACAAAAATTGACTACTTTTCAATTCATTCCAGTGCCGTTTATCGATTATTATTCTTGAAAAATTAGCTTATTTAATGTATTTCAGCGAATTAATTGGTATTTCATGGATTTTTTTCTATTTTTGAATATTAATTGTAATACAAAATCATATTTAGTTTTTAACTAAAAATATTAGACTATGAAAAACTTTACCCAAATCATTTTCATACTTTTTTTTGTAATAGCGAATAGTTTTGCTCAACAAGAAAAAGGAATAGTAGGCGAAGAAAACTGGCTAGATAATTGGACAGAATTTAAACCTAATCAAAGAGAATATAGAGAACCTACTAAAATATTGACTGGTAATATTACAGAAAATATCACGCTCTACAAAAGAGAAGTATATCTTTTACTAGGGAGTGTTTTTGTTACAGACAGCGCAAGACTTAACATTGAGGCTGGCACTGTTATATTGGGTGATTTTAAAACCAAGGGTTCTCTGACGATTTCTAGAGGGTCGTCATTAATAGCGAATGGAACAGAAACGGACCCTATTATTTTTTCTTCAAACCAAAGTGTAAAAAGACCAGGTGACTGGGGCGGTTTAATTATAATGGGTAATGCTCCAGTTAACAGATTTGGTTCTGGGTCCGCAGCTATGTTTTTTCCAAATTTGAAATCAGAGGAATATGTAAATGCAAATTATGGAGGTGATAACATAATGAGTAGTTCTGGCGAAATAGCCCACACTAGAATTGAATATGCTGGAAAAAGAATTTCTGGAGATATTTACTTTAATGGGTTACTGCTAGCGGGCGTAGGGTTGGAAACTAAATTATCTAGTATTATGGTGAGTCATTCTGCGGGTAACGGATTTGAAGTTTGGGGTGGACAAGCTGAATTAAATAAGCTCGTATCCTATAATACATATGGAAGTGATTTTAAATTCAATTATGGGGCAACAGCAATATTATCTAATTCTTTAGCAGTAAGATCTCCTTATTCATCAAATGGTGGAAGCTCAAAATGTTTGTATGTTAAATCTTATGAAAAAAAGGAAGAGTTTGACTTTTCTAAAAACAGAACATGGGTTAGAGCTCGAAATAATACATTTTTAAACTCAAGTGAAGATTTAGAATCAGACATTAAAATGAACTTAGTTCAAGAAGCTGTTTATATAGGTGAGGACGCCTTACTTGATATGAATAAAAGTGTTATATCTGGATTTAACCCTGCGGTAATTTTGAACGAAAAAATTGCAGTTAATCAAGATAACTTAGAAAAAATCAGCTTTAATGCTATGTTGTTTAACAACTGTAGTGGGAATATTTTTGTTGAATACAACTCAAATAATGAAGACTTAGAGAATTGGTATGGAAATAGTGCATTTTTCAATGTCTACGCTAAAAGTGATAATTTTGAAACTTTTATAGACACAAGAAGTACACGAAGACCAGATTTTAGGTTACGAATTAATAAAATAATTGCTTCAAACGAAGTTGATCCAGATTTAAGAATGGATTAAAAATTTTAAATGGTTAATAAAGCTTTAGACCTTTGATATTTCCTGTTTGGACTCTCATAAATTTTCAAAATTCCTTAAATTCTAATGAACCTATATTTTATAGTATTTGTTTCTATGAGTTTTATTAACGAAAGCAAATAAGATTACTATGAGGAACTTTTCGCTATTGTACACTGTTGTTATTTTCATTTTCTTTTTAAATGAAACTACCAATGCTCAAATAGTAATAAGTAAGCCTAGTTTGGGCTTTACGCAAGCATGCGCAAGTCCTTCATTTAACACTTATAATGTAACCTTTTCTTTCTCACCAGAGTCAGCGTTGGGTTCCGGAAATCAATTTATTGTTGAACTTTCTGATGGTGACAGTAGTTTCTCAAATCCAACGGCAGTTTATACTTCTGGAGCTGGAACAGTAACAACATCGCCAGTTACTTTTAGTTTTTCAGTTCCTACAACAACAGCAGGAGAAGCCTTTAGAATACGAGTAAAAAGTACTTCCCCAACTTCAATAAGTTCAAGTTCAAATGTTTTTGCTGGGTATTATAAAATACAAGACACGCCATTTTCTGTAAATAATTTAATTGCCTCAGGCGCTTATTGTTCAGGAGGGAGTTATTTATTAACTATTGATAATCCCGGAGGAGTTTCAAACGATTCTCCTTTAAAATATCCTTCATTAACATTCAAGTGGTATAAAGAAACTAGCCCAACAACATCTGTTTTTGTGGCTGATGGAGAAACCTTATCTGTAAATCAACCTGGGACTTATTTTGTAGAAACCAACTACGGTAGTTGTACTTCAAATTCATTTTCTAATCGTGTAACAGTAACCGAAGCTTCTTCTGGTTCAACAAGTAATATAAGTTCTAGTTTAGGGAATCCGTATTGTTCAACAGAAGGACCAACTATTTTAAGTGCTATTAATGCTAATAGTTATCAATGGTTTAAAGATGGTGAGGTTATTTCTGGAGCAACTAGCCAGATGTATGAAACTAATGAATCGGGTGAATATTCAGTAAGTATCGATTTAGGAAGTTGTATGACTAGTGCGTCAATAAATCTTGAAACTACTGGATTTACAAGTAGTATTGATGTTGACGAGATTAATAATATAAACGAAAATGAAACTTTAATAGCTACCGTTACTACTTCGGCTAATAATCCTGAGTATAAATGGTTTTTAAATGATTTTACGATTAACGGTGCAACTGCGAGTAGTTATGAAGTAACACAAACTGGTTCATATAAAGTTGTGGTTACTCAAACTACAGGTTGTAATGCTTCAACAGAATTTCCTTTTGTAGTAAGATCTGCATTTCCAGATGTTGAAAAGATTCCAAATTTAATTAGTCCCAATGGTGATGGTATAAATGACACCTGGGAAATTCCTCAAAAATATGTTAATGGCACGAATGCCGCAGTTGTTATATTAAGTTCAAAGGGTAAAGTTGAGCTTCAAACAAATGATTATCAAAATAATTGGCCAGAAAATCAATTAGATTTTACAGCTGTAAACCCCGTTTATTATTACATCATAACCACACCAGATGGTAAAACAAAAAAGGGTTCAATAACAGTCGTCAAGTAACATGAAAAAACATCTATTACATATAGTTTTATTTTTCTGTATTACACAGCATCTCTATTCTCAAGAAGATGGGGTTGTCGCGTTTAATATACCTGTTAGAAATTCTTTAAAATTTAATAGACATATTGTCAATCCAACTTTCAGTTTTGTTAGAGAACAAAATAAATACATAAGCTTTAATAACAAGCGAGAATGGGCTCAATTTGATGATGCGCCCCAAACCTATTTGTTTGGATATTCGGGGAGGTTTCGAGAAAATATAGGTGCTGGAGTCAGCTTATTTCAACAAAATTATGGTGTTTTAACCACATTTGGAGGAGTTCTAAATTTTGCATACAATGCCGTTCTTAGTAGGGACAGCAATTTAACTTTTGGTATGAATCTTGGATTTTACAAAAGTGGAATAAATGAAGGTAGCGTTATTACTAATTTTCCAGACGCTTCTCTTGACAACTTTCCTTCAAACTCAGTAATTACAATAAATCCTGGAATAAATTATGGCACCGGTTTTTTAGACTTTGGTGTTTCCATAAATAATTTGGTGTCCTATAATTTAACGACTTCAAATATGATTGAAAATAATCCAGAGCAAAGCGTTCAGGGGCATATTATGTACACAGGCTATTTAAATAGTCGTGGTTTTTTTGATGAAAGTAGATTTTCAGGATTAGTGAGGTCGGAGTTTCAAAAAGATCAAACAGTGATCTCTGGAATAGTTATGTTAATGGTTCCTAAAGGAATTTGGGGACAAGCAGGTTATAATACTTTATATGGACTATCTGCAGGTGTTGGATTAAATATTACATCACAAATAGCTATTGAATATAATTATGAAAAGGCTATGGGTGATTTGTCATCCTTCGGGAATTCGCATGATATTACGGTAGCATTTAAATTCAATAATAGAGAGAGGTATGATTACAGTGGCGATGATGCTGAGGAAGCCTTATTAATTTCTTCTAATAAGAAAACAGGATATGCAGCAAAGCGAAGAAACTCATCGAAAACGCAAACACGTAAAAAAGCTAAACCAGTTGAAGCTAAAATTAGTGAGATTAATTCTGATGAAATAGTTACAGCCAAAGTTGATAACCAAACAGAAGATGAACTAGCTAATAAAAAAATATTAGAAGAACAAGCGAAGTTAGCAGAAGTAGAGAGAATTAAAGATGAAGGAGAAGCAAAAGTGAAGCAAGAAGCGGAAGCCCTTGTAAAAGAAGAACAAGAAGAACAAGCAAGAATAGCTGAAGCAGCAATAGAGAGAGCTGAAGAAGAAGCTAAAGCAAAACAAATAGAAGATGCTCGAGTAAAGGCACAGCAAGAAGAGCAGGCTAGAATAGCAGAAGCAGCGAGAATTGAAGCTGATAAAGTTGCTAAAGCACAACAAGAAGAACAAACTAGAATAGCAGAAACAGCAAGAGTTAAGGCTGAAGAAGAAAAAATAGAAGAAGAAAAAGAAGAGAAAATAGGTGAGATAGCCTTAGATGAAGTTTTAATTGAGTTTAAGAAATCTACAGAAGCATTTAAAAATGCTCAGGAATCACTGTTGGATAAATTAAGTGACAAAATAGCTAGCAAAAATCAAGACTTAAATGAATTAAAAGAAGAAAACGATTTAAGTGAACAAGGTATTTATAAAGCTCCAAAAGCATTTAAAAGTGTGTCAGCTGAAAATGCCGTTATAGAAAGTTTGAAGCTTGAAATTGATAACTCGATTATATTAGGAGAGACTAAAATTTCAGAGATAGAAGCGCTTTATAGAGAACGACTTAAAAAGGTAAAAAGTAGAGATGACTCGGTTAATGTTGAATATCTAAATACCATTCAAGCTTTAAAGTCTGAACAACAGCAAGCTATAAATATTAAACAAAATTTAATATCCACTTTAGACGATATTAAAGAGGCTACAGATTTTGAAAGAAGAAGAAGAATAAAGCGTGCAGCTTATGATAATGAAGATGATAGATATAATAAAGACAGAGCAACTTTAGAACGTATTAAGAACTTTACAAACCCAAGTACAGAGCCTTTAACAAAAGAAGATTTTGATACTGGTGAAGCCCTTAGCAATATTGAAATTGTAAAAGATGTAAATAATGTTGAAGCAGGTTATTATTTAGTTGTTGCTGTTCATAATGATGTAAGTAAAAGAGATGAATTTTTAGAGAAGGCAGTTGCTGCGGGACAAAAAGACATTAACTTCTTCTTTAATGTGAATACGAATAAATATTATATCTATTATGAGAAGTTTGATTATATAGGTGAAGCTAAAGCCTCATTAGATACTAGCATAGGAAGTAAACCATATAACAGTAAAATGTCAATGGTTAAAATTGAAAATTAAAATATAAAATAGTTCGATCTATAGTCACATTATAAAAAAAACAATGATGAATATGAGCTCTTTTTAGAATTTATATTTACATCAGAATAAGTACTATTTTTTCATATTCATATTTTAAGATATTTTTTTAAATCTAAATAACGTTTTCTTTACTAAAGAATAAGTTGAATACACAAAATTTTATTTTTTTTGAAATAAAATTACTACAAATTATATATAATATATCGATTAAAATAATAATAAATCGATAAACTGCACATTATATTCGAACTCTCTTTATTGTTACAAATATATTTCCGATATTTATACCGTTTAATAACATAAAATATAGTCAAATAGCTATTTTTGTAAGAAATGGTACATTATTATGTATAAGAAACGAAGAATACTCCTTTTTAATTGTCCCCGGCTAAAGAGAAGTAATAAATATAATCAACCATGAATAGAGCTATTTACGTAAGAACAGGACTTGTTTTATTATTGATTTTAATGAGTTTGCAAATGTTTGCGCAAAACTATGTGCCTTTTACGCCTAGATTTAATCAAGAATTAAAAGGAGATATTCAATTAATTGGAAATAATATATTGGGGCCAGACAATAATGCATTTAATAATGGTTCAGTTTACAATCATAATGTCAATATGGTCTACATTGATATTGATGGTGATGCTTCTACATTTAATTCATCTAGTGCTGATTTAGGAATTCCGAACTCTGCATGTTACCAAATTATACACGCAGGATTATATTGGAGTGCTGTTACAGAAGGAGCAGAATCTATTACAAATGTTAAATTTAGAGGGCCTTCAGGAGGATATAATGATGTTGTAGGAACGGTTATATTTAATGCTAATGGAACTTCAGTAGATGGTGGAAATAGTTTTCCATATGCTTGTTATGCCGATGTGACATCTATAGTTACAGGGTTAGTAACAGATTTAGGAACTTATACTGTAGCGAATGTTTCCAGTGCACAGGGACGAACAAGAGATTTTGGAAATTATACTGGTCATTCAGCAGGTTGGTCGCTTTATATTGTTTATGAAGATCCAGCATTACAAGGTAAATCAATTACAAGTTTTGATGGTTTTAGTGCCATTAGTGTTTCAAGTGGTAATGCTGCATTAGATATTCCTGTTTCTGGATTTAGAACGGTTCCGTCACCCGCACCAGTAAGGGCAAACTTTGCATTTGCCACTTTGGAAGGTGATAGCCCAATTTTAGGAGATCAATTATTACTTAATGGCTCAAATTTATCTACAGCAGATAGACCTTCTACAAACTTTTTTAATAGTTCCGTAACCCAATTAAGTGCTTTACCTGTAAATAATAGAAACCCCAATAGCACAAATACTTTAGGATTTGATACTGGCGTTATGGTTGTGCCAAATCCAGCAAATTCTGTAATTGCTAATGATGCGACATCTGCTACTGTTCGTTTAGAAACGAGTGGAGATACTTATTTTCCATATTTTTTCTCTTTAGCTGTTGATATTATTGAACCAAATATAGTGCTTACTAAAATTGTAGAGGACGCATTAGGTAATGATATTGGTGGCATGCTTGTAAATTTGGGAGATGAATTAAACTATGTTTTGGGCTTCCAAAATACAGGTAATGATGATGCAACAAATCTTATAATTAGAGATATTCTTCCATCAAATATTGTATTTAATTACCCTACGGATATAGGATTGTTGCCATCAGGAGTAACGGTGCAAAGTTATAATTCAACAACGCGGGAACTTGTGTTTAGTGTTGATAATTCTGTAGTTGAAGAAAATGACCCTGTACAAGAAATTCGTTTCAAGGTTACTGTAGTTTCAACATGTAGTTTATTAACTGATGCTTGTTCTAATATAATAAGTAATCAAGCTTATTCAACCTATAACGGGACATTGAACCTTACATTTACAATTTCAGACGATCCAAGTTTTAATACTAATACTGGATGTTTACTAACACCGGGAGCTACTAATTTTTTAGCAGATATTAGCTGTGTATTTGAAGAAGAGGTTATTCTTTGTGGAGCTAGCACGGTATTGACATCTGGAAATGGATATGATTCTTATTCATGGTCTACAAGTCCTTCAGGAACACCAATTATAGGTACAGCACAATCGATAACAGTAACATCTACTGGTACTTATTATGTTAGTAATACTGCTATAGCACCTTGTCAATCTACAAATCAAGTATTTGAAGTGATTACTTTCGGAGAAGGCGTTACTAACCCCGTAATTCCATTTGCAGATCAAGTTGTTATTTGTCCTAATGATGGTAAAGAATTACCAAATATATTTTTATGTGGAGGTAACGGTCCAAGACTTATTGAAACCAATATTACCGATACAACATCTATTATTTGGGAACAGTTAGATGAAACTAGTTGTACAGCTGTTGCTAACCTAGATTGTGCAAATGAAGACACCGCTTGTACTTGGAATCAAGTAACAACAGGACCCAATTTTATAGCAGATACTGCAGGACAATTCAGATTAACTTTAAACTATGATGGCGGATGTTTCAACCAATTTTATTTTAATGTTTATACCAACTTATTAGTGCCTACAGTAACATCGAGAGATATTTATTGTACAACATCAGGTGAAATTGTTGTAGGTGGTGTTCCTAGTGGCTATGAGTATAGTATAGATGGCGTTAACTATCAAACAAGTAATGTGTTTTCAGTTAACACACCTAATATTTATACCATTTATATAAAACAAATAGGAGTAGATCCAAATCCGTGTATTTTTACTGTACCAGATGTTCAAATAAGACAAACAGATTTTACTGTTTCGACAATTATTACGCAACCATTTTGTAATGGAGATCTTGGGAGTATTGCCGTCGCAGCAAATGATGTGCGTCCACAATATTTCTTTTCCATTTCTCAAGGCGGAACTTTAGTAAATAGTGTTGGACCAATAACTCCAAATAATTATACATTTTCAAACTTAAATCCTGGAACCTATACTATAGATGTGTCTACAGAAGATGGTTGTGTGGATTCAGTTGATATTGATATTATTGAACCTCCGTTGTTAGAGGCAACCTCTGCATTAACAAAACCTTTAACGTGTACAGATGGCGAAATCACGGTGTATCCAACAGGAGGAACATCTCCATATTTTTATTTTGTAAATAGTACAACCGTTTTTCAAACAACGCCTATAATACCAGTAACAAGTGCAGGTGTATTTAATATTACTGTTGTTGATTCTAATAACTGTTCTGCGGAAACGTCAATTACTGTTGATGCAATTGCTGCACCAGATTTCACTGTTAATGCAACAGATATAGCTTGTTCTGATACTGGTGATGTTGGTACAATTACAATAAATGTTACCAATCCAAATGGTAATACATTAGATTATAGTATTGATAATGGTGTAACATTCTCAAATTCAAATGTTTTTACAGGATTAGCAGATGGAACTTATGAAGTCGTTGTTCAGTATGGTACAGGACCAGATGTATGTACTACTTCACCGCAATCTATGATTATAACAACTTTAGCTACCGTTGCGGGCACTGCTGCCTTAACGACACCATATGGTTGTATTTCTGATGGCATTATTACTGTTTTAGGAGTTAATGGAGGAACGGCACCATATGCATATAGTTTAGACGGTGTAAACTTTCAATCAGGAACAACATTTACAGGATTGACTGAGGGAACATATACGGTAATCATAAGAGATTCTAGCGGGTGTACTTTTATTGCAGCTCCAATTACAATTGCTGCACTTAATCCGCCGACAGATCTAGATTTTAGTAGTAGTCCTTTAAGTTGTCCAGCGCTTACGTCTGATGTAACTATAACATCAACAACTGGAGGATCACTTCCTTTAGAATATCAAATTATAGCACCTTCTGTTTCTGCAACGGCATATCAAACTTTAAATATATTTTCTGGAATAAGCCCAGATACGTATACTTTCCAGGTTAGGGATGCTGATGGATGTACGTATAGTGAATCATTTACTATTGCGCCATTGCCACCAATAACAGTTAGTACGGTTATCACTAAAGATTTAGATTGTACAACAACTGCCCCAGAAGGAATTATTACAGGAACCATTTCAGGTGGAACAGCACCATTTACTTACGCTGTTTCATTTAATAGTGGAGCTTATGGAGGTTCAAATACAGTAACAGGAACATCATTCATACATACGGCAGCTTCAGATGGCATGTATCAATTTCAAATAACTGATTCCAATGGTTGTATTGCAGTATCTAGAGTGCAAACTATTAATGCCATTTCGTTGCCAGAAATTATTTCAGTTATACAAACACAACCCATTTTATGTTATGGTGATAGTAATGCAGCGATAGATATAACTATTAACAATACAGTCGGTACAGCACCATTTGTAATTAATGTTAATAATGATATAACAGCAACAGATTATGGTACACAAACATCGGGGTTACCAGCAGGTGATTATACAATTACCTTAACTGATGCAAATTCATGTATTGATACAGATACCATTACAATATCTGAGCCAACCGCTATACTTGTAACATCATCTGCGCTTCCTATTACATGCGGTGCTCTTGGAGTTTCAAAAGGGTCGGTGATTGTAAATAGTGTAACAGGGGGAACTGCACCGTATAATTATTTTGTTACAAGTACTAATGGTTATTCTGAATCAGAGCTTAATACTTCAGGAACAGTTTCAACAACTTTTGATGAAGTTGATTTTGGATTATATCAAATTAATGTAGTTGATTTTAACGGCTGTTCAATATTGATTCAAGATGTATTAGTAGCATCACCACCAGATGATTTGGACATTTCAATAAACACAACAGTGGATTGTATTGCAGGAGGAGAAGCCGTTGTTAATATAGGTACAACATTAGTTGGTACGGGACCATTCTTCTTTGATATTTACAGAGGGTTTATTCCACCTCCACCACCAGGAGGAACATGGGTTGCTGAAGATTCACTAGGAAGTCAAAATGCAACGATTACAAGTTTAATTCCAGGAGTGACTTATACGTTTATAGTTTATGATGTTTCAACAGGTTGTAGTTATTATGAAACAGCAACGGCACCAGTTCCAACAAATTCAACATTAACAGGAAGTGGTCTAACTTCAAATGATATTACTTGTGTAGGCAGCGCAGATGGAAATGTTTCATTTACAGTAAATAGTATTTATAGTATACCCACAGATATAAATTATGAAATTTTTGATTCATTATCATTAATTTCAACAGCCATTAGTGGTGCAGTGACATTACCAGCAGGTGCATCACTGCCGGTATCTAACTTAGGGCCATTACCTTTTGGAACTTATTTTGTTTTAATTACAGAAACCTCAGGTCCTAATGCTGGTTGTAGTGTGGTAACAATTCCTTTTAATATAACGGAGTCTGCTATTAATTTAAGTATTAGTGCCGCAGTGGACCAAAATGCTAATTGTAATCCTAATTCAGGAGCAATAAGTGCTATTGCAACAAATGGTACACCACCATACTTATATCAATTAACAACATCGGCAACACCACCAATAGCTGCAGATCCGTCATGGGCTTCGGCTAGTACGTTTAATGTAGATGCTAATAGTTATTATGTGCATGTTCAAGATGCTTATGGTTGTATACAATCAACACCGGTAATCGTTTTACCTTCAGATCCAGAACCTATAATTATAGCGGCATTAAATAACCAATGTACGGTTACCGAAGGTAATTTTGAAATAGATATAACGTTAACAACAACGGCAATTGCTCCTTATAGCTATAGTGTTGATGGTGGCGCTTTTCAAACAAGATCAGCACCATTTACGATTACTAATTTATCATCAGGAGCACATACGATTGAAGTTCAAGATGCTAACGGTTGTGGTAATTTAGTTTTAGTAGATATTGAAGCGCCTTTAGAAATAATTCCTACTATAACAACGTTACCTACTTGTAATGATAATGATGGACAAATAACTATAACAGGATCTGGAGGAACAGGCACTTATACATATGCTATAAATCCAAACCCAGCATCAATTACCTTAACAGGAAGTGTGTTTTCTGGCGTACCATCAGGAACTTTTGTAGTTACCATTACTGACACAGCAACAAGTTGTTCTGAAGATGTTACTGTGGTACTTCCGGGAGCTGTACCACCAACATTTACAACAACACCAACTGCTGTAACATGTTTTGGTAATAACGATGGTACGTTCGAGCTAAATGTTAATGGTTATTCAGGAGCGTATACTTATGAAGTTTTTGACAGTTCGTCCGTTTCAGGAGGAGCTGTACTTGCTAATACATCAACAAATCCACAATTAGTTACTGGACTTGTAGCAGGAGTTTACACTGTAATTATTACTGAAACAGCTAGTCCGTTTTGTTCTGCAACATCAACTGTTATTATTCCATCTCCATCAGAACCTTTGAGTTTAGTGGCTACAGAATCATCTAATGTTACTTGTAATGATGATAAAGGTATTATTACTGCAGTTGCAACTGGAGGATGGGGAAGTTATGAATATGAATTAACAGGAACAGCCACAGTGGTTTATTCTTCTAACGGAACATTTACTAATTTATCAGCTGGTGCTTACACCGTTAATGTTCGAGATGCTGGAGGATGTATTGTTTCAGGAAGTGTTCCACTTAATTTACCAACACCAATAGATGCTACAATTACAGCTACACCAAACTTATTATCATGTTTTGGAGATACCAATGCAAACATAACCGTGACTGCTATTACTGGTGGACAAGGCACTAATTACACATATACGCTAAATAGGGTTGCTCCAACAGTGAGTTCTTCAGGACCACAAACATCACCCATTTTTGATGGGTTAGGAGTAGGAACTTATAATGTAGTCGTAACTGATGGTTATAATTGTGAATTTACTACAGCCAATGTAGTTATTGCACAGCCTACTGAAATTGAAGCGAGTTTAGTAAAAGCAACATCACAAACCTGTGCTATACAAACAACATTAACATTAAGCGCTACTGGAGGAACAGGAACTTATGAATATAGCGAGACAGCTTCTTTCACAACAGTCTTAGGAACGTTTGCTACTTCAGTAACGTTCCCTGTCGCTAATGGCACCTATAGTTATTATGTTCGAGATGCTAATAGCTGTTTAGCTAATGTATCTAATGATATTACGGTTGACCCATTACCAATATTGACTGTTAATTTAGATACTAGAAACGCTATAATTAATTGCGCAGGAGACGATACAGGTGTTATTATTGCTATGGCAGAAGGTGGATTAGGTAGCTATGTATATACATTACAAGATACATCTGGAAATCCTATTACGCCAGTAAGTCAAACTAGTCCTGGAGTATTTACAAATCTTCCAGTAGGAAATTATCAAGTACAAGTGGATAGTGGGGATTGTTTAGAAACATCTGCAACGGCTCCAATAACAAATGCTGCGTCTCCTTTAGATGTAACGATCAATCCAATTGATGTGACATGTAATGGAGAAAATGATGGTATGTTAGAGATTAACGCTTCTGGTGGCTCAGGAACTATTAAATATGCGATATCTCCACAGTTAGATCAATTTTTTGATGCAGATACCGTTGAAAATTTAGCTCCGGGTAATTATGATATTGTAGTACAAGACGAGTTAGGTTGTTATGTGACATATAATTTTGATATAGACCAGCCAGCACCTATAGGGTTTACTTATACTATAATTAGTGAGGCGCCATGTGATGGAGACTCAACAGGTTCTTTTACTATAGAAATCTTAGGTGGAGAACCTCCGTATAGTGTAAGTTTGGATGATGTAACATATACACCGCTGCCAGTTGGTGTAACAACATTTACATTTTCAGGGTTAGAAGGTGGTGAAAAAATGGTTTATGTTTTAGATGGTGGGAACTGTGGCGGCGATAGTCCGTTTTCTATTCCATTACAAGAACCAATAATTCTTGACCCATTAGCCAATATTGATTACGAATGTATCAATGACACCACAAATAATACCAATACAGTTACTAATCGAGTTACTGTTACTGTAGATTCAAGTATAACTGATACTTCAGTTTTAGAATATTCGTTAGATGGCGGTGCTTTTGCAATAGGAACGGGTATTTATGAAAATTTATCTCCAGGACCTCATAGTATAGAAGTACGATATCCAAATGGTTGTGTCAAAATAACGAATAATGGTATTCCTTTTATCATTGAAACTTTCCAATCTCTAGCGTTAGTTTTAGAAGATGGTGGATTAAATGAAATTGTAGCTATTGCTGCTGGTGGTGCAACGCCTTATGAGTTTAGATTGAATGGACAATCTTATGGAAATGAAAGCACTTTCCTGATTTTCGCATCTGGTGATTATACCGTTACAGTTATTGATGCAAATGGCTGTGAGGTTTCTGCAACAAGATTCTTTGAATATATTGACGTATGTATACCAAATTATTTCACACCTAATGGTGATGGTAATTTAGATGGTTGGGGACCAGGTTGTGCCAATCAATATAGAAACTTAACCTTCGATATTTTTGATAGATATGGACGAAAAATAGCCACTTTAAATATAGGGGAGAAGTGGGATGGTAAGTACAGAGGCGTAGAATTGCCTTCTGGAGATTATTGGTACGTTGTAAAATTAAACGAACCGCGAGACAATCGTGAATATGTGGGACATTTTACACTGTACAGATAATTAAAACCCTTAACTAAAGAATTATGCAATTAAGAAAATTATATATAGGTCTGCTTCTCATGTTTATAACAAACAGTTATAGCCAAGAGTTGAATTTACCAGTATTTACACAATATTTAGCTGATAACAATTTTGTTGTATCACCTACTTATGCTGGTATTGGAGATAATTTAAAAATTAGAGCAAACGGACTCACGCAATGGGTTGGGATAAAAGGAGCACCAGATAATCAATCTATTTTTGGTGATGCTAGAATTGCAGACCGGACTGGAGTTGGCTTATCTTTTTATAAAGACAGAAACGGTAACACTATTCAAACAGGCGCTAAAATATCTTTTGCACATCATTTAGTTTTAGATTATTACTCGAAAATGTACCTGTCTTTTGGTATTTCATATAACATAAATAATTTCAGAATCGATATCAATAATTTTAACACAAGTTACGAAAATCCAATTATTGATCCATTTGTTACTGATGATAGAAAAACAATTAATAATAATTTTGATGTAGGTGCTTTGTTTAGATACAAAGGCGCATTCTTTAGCTTTAATGCCAATAATATTTTAGATAAAAAACTTGATAAAACGATACGAGTTTCAGAGCCAAATTTACTTTTAAATTACCAAATTTATTCTGGTTATACCTTTAGAGGGCCGAAGAAGAGTGGATTAGAATTTGAACCTTCAATTTATTATCAGATGTTTAGTAGTGACAAAAGATCTAGTACCGATGTGAATTTTAAATTTAGAAAGTATAATAGAAATGATGATTATTTTTGGGCAGGAATTTCTTATCGATTCTTAAACGATCAGTTATTGAAACCTCTGAATGTAGGACCCATGGTGGGATTTCAGAAATCTATTTTTTACTTTGGATATGCTTATCAGGTTACAACTAATGAGTTATCAGCATATAACTCGGGTACACATGTTGTTACTATTGGGTTAAACTTTTTACAAGGTATTAGTAATTGTCCTTGTACGCAGAGTGCAGTGCGTAAGTAAAGATTTTTATTGGGACAGCGTTTTAAAATAATCATTAAAATTAAAATATTGAACTTTGTTAACCTCGCCACGAACAGAAATTGCTCCTATGTATTTTTCTTGTGGTGTAAAGGAAAATAAGTTCCATAATTCTTTTTCGTTTTTATTACATTTTATTTCTAAGAGTTTTGTTTTTGGTCTGAATCTGAAGACACAGAAAACGAATCTAATGAATTGAATCACGGTTATCTGCCTAGAGAATGCTTTTTGATAAACTAGATGCTGATGAGGAAGTTCAGTTTACACCTTGCACTTTAATAGGTGAGGTGTCTTTTAGCTTTTAGAAGACCTACTAAATAATTACGTATTTCTGTTTGATGCCTCTTTTGTTTTTTGCGCTAAAATTTTAACATTTTTTTAGTATCGGTTCTTTTGTTTTATTGTCTCTTTAACTGAAACACAAATACTTTCTTTATACATTTGTTTTTATATTTTTTTTTGAGCTCAAAAGTCAATTAAAAACTAAAGATAGAAAGTGATATTATTATGGACTTTTCTTTTAAAAATTTAAACATGAAAAAACACTTAATCCTCCTATTTGCTTTAATAGCTTTTACGGTTGGAAATTCTCAAATATTAGAACCCGTAAAATGGCAAACTTCCATTGAGAAATTTTCAGATACTGAATATAATTTGGTCAGTAAAGCAACTATTGAATCTGGGTGGCATCTATATTCTCAAAATGTTCCTGCAGATGGTCCTATACCCACAACATTTACTTTTGATGATGCAAATGGTGCTTTCAAAATTATTGGCAATACTGGCGAGTTAGAGGGAAAAACTGTAGACGATCCTGTTTTTCAAATGAGGATAAAATTTTTCGAAAAGTCTGCTATTTTTGTGCAAAGAGTTCAATTATTAGGAGATGTTACATCTGTAAAAGGGACGGTTGAGTTTATGGTTTGTGATGATACGCGATGCCTACCGCCAACTGAAGTCGATTTGGTTTTTAATATAACAGGAAATAATAAAGCAGAAAATACTAAAGTTATAGATGAGCAATCAATAGATAACGAGTCTGTAAATGAAATGCTTTATGGAATGGCTCCTAAAGATATAACCTTACTATCGGGTAAAATAAAAGAAAAAAAATCACTTTGGACTATTTTTGGGTTAGGTTTTCTAGGAGGTTTATTGGCCCTTATAACACCTTGCGTGTTCCCAATGATTCCGTTAACGGTTAGCTTTTTTACAAAAAAGGGAAACCAAACTAAAAGTTCGGGTATTGGAAAAGCATTGTTATATGGCTTTTTTATTTTATTAGTGTATTTAATTTTAAGTATCCCTTTTCATCTTTTAGATTCTGTTAATCCTGATATATTAAATGAGATATCAACGAATGTGTGGTTGAATGTCATTTTCTTTATAGTTTTTATGTTTTTTGCTTTTTCATTCTTTGGGTATTATGAATTAACATTACCATCAAGTTGGACAAACAAAACCACTCAAGGCGAAAATGCTGGGGGTATAATTGGTATTTTCTTTATGGCATTAACCTTGGCCATTGTTTCCTTTTCTTGTACAGGACCAATTTTAGGTTCTTTACTAGCAGGATCTCTAACAGCCGATGGTGGTGCGTGGCAGCTTACGGCTGGTATGGCAGGTTTTGGTGTGTCTTTAGGTTTACCGTTTGCACTGTTTGCGATGTTTCCAAATATGTTGAATGCGTTACCAAAATCTGGAGGCTGGTTAAACACAACTAAAGTGATTTTAGGATTTCTAGAATTAGCCCTGGCTTTCAAGTTCCTATCTAATGCAGATTTAGTAAAGCATTGGGGATTATTAAAGATCGAACCATTTTTAATTCTTTGGATTATTATTTTTGCTGGTTTAGCATTATATCTATTTGGTAAGATTAAGTTTCCTCATGATTCTCCAATTAAAAAGTTGTCTTTTTCGAGAATTGCTGGAGGCATACTAGTAGCTGCATTTGCAATCTATTTAGCTTCTGGGTTTAGAGTAAATAAAGAAACAAAAACATTTACGCCTTTAACTCTACTAAGTGGTTTAGCGCCTCCAGTAGGGTATAGTTGGTTGTACCCTAGTTCTACAACAAATAATCTTAAAACCTTCAAAGATTTAAAGGAAGGTATTGCTTATGCAAAACAAGTTAATAAGCCAATTATGATTGATTTCACAGGTTACGCTTGTGTAAATTGTAGAAAAATGGAAGAGCATATATGGCCATTAGAGAAAATTGATAACTATTTACGAAACGAATATGTTTTAATTTCTTTATATGTTGATGATAAAAAAGATTTGCCAACAGATGAAAAAGTTGAAGTAAATAGAGTCAACGGAGGTAAACGTTTACTTAAGAATTATGGGCATAAATGGGCTAATTTTCAGACGCAATTTTTTAGGTCTAATTCACAGCCATATTATGTGTTATTAAATTCTGATGGAAATAAAGTTTTAATTGAGCCTGTAGGATATACTCCGGATGAAGATGAATATGCTAGGTTTTTAGAAGGTGGTTTAGAAGTTTTCAATAAAACTAAATAGAGTTTTTATAAATCTTAATTGATATTATGATTGATTCAGTAATTAATAGCCCTTCAAAACTAGAACAATATTTCGAGCAGTTTCGAAATAATATTGTTGGTATAAATCAATATTTTGATTCGCCTTACGGAAGAAAAAAAATTATTTATGCAGATTGGACTGCTAGTGGAAGATTATATATACCAATAGAAGAAAAACTGCTAAGTGAAATAGGACCTTATGTAGCAAATACGCATACTGAAACCTCTATAACAGGTTCGGCTATGACTTTAGCTTATCGTGATGCAAGAAAAATTATTAAAAACCATGTAAATGCTTCAAAAGAAGATGTATTAATTACAGTTGGTACAGGAATGACGGGTGCTATAAATAAGTTTCAACGTATTTTGGGGCTTAAGCTTTATGAAAATTTAAAAGATTATACAGATGTTCCTAAAGAGAAGCGCCCAATTATTTTTGTATCGCATATGGAGCATCATTCTAATCAAACCTCTTGGTTAGAAACTATTGCCAGAGTAGAAGTGATTCCTTCAAATGAAGATGGATTACCTTGTGCAATTAAGTTAGAAGAACTTATTGAAAAACACCAAAAATGTCCTATAAAAATCGCAGCTATTACTGGGTGTTCTAACGTTACAGGTATTAGAACAAATTACCATGAAATAGCACGAATTATGCATCAAAATAATGGACTTTGTTTTGTGGATTTTGCTTGTTCTGCACCTTATATAAATATTGACATGCATCCTGAACATGATGATGAATACCTAGATGCTATTACATTTTCGCCTCATAAGTTTTTAGGAGGACCAGGTTCATCAGGAGTTTTAATTTTTAATAAAAAATTATACAAAAATGTGGTGCCTGATAATCCAGGAGGAGGAACAGTAAGCTATACAAATCCGTGGGGAGATCATGATTATATTGATGATATTGAAACTAGAGAAGATGGTGGAACTCCAGGTTTTTTACAAGCTATAAAAATAGCATTATCTATTCAACTAAAAGAAAAAATGGGTGTTCAAAATATTTTAAATCGTGAACACGAATTAAATCAGTTAGTTTTTAATAACCTTTCTAAAATTGATAACCTTAAAATTTTAGCACCAGAACATAAAGATAGATTAGGGGTATTTTCTTTTTATATAGATGATGCACATTACAATTTAATTGTAAAACTTTTAAATGATAAATTTGGTGTGCAAACTCGTGGAGGTTGCTCTTGCGCGGGTACGTATGGTCATTATTTATTGCATGTAGATCAACTAACATCAAAGGCTATTGAGGAAAAAATACTTGACGGTTGTTTAATGGAACGGCCCGGTTGGATTAGAATGTCTATTCACCCAACGATGACTAATGGCGATATTGAATTTATTTGTGGTGCAATAAAAGAAGTTTCAAAACATTTTGAAATTTGGGGTAAAGACTATGAATATAATGCTATTAAGAACGAGTTTATTCATAAAGGAAATCATGATATAGAAAAGACTATAACTAAAAACTGGTTTAAACTTTAAAGCTAAAACCAGTTTTAAATAGCTATCCTTTCGAAGTATTTATTTTTCTATAATTTCAACCTCAAATAATTTATCCCTGCGTTTACCGGTTACAAAAATGGTTTGAGTTATAATTAACTTAAGAAATTTAGCTTAATGTTGCTACTAGAAAGATTTAAGTTTAATTAATTTATTACCATCATTCTTAAAACCTTTTCTAATAATCATCCAATTAAAACTAGATCTTTAATATTTGATTGTTAATAGTTGTGCGAAATTTTTTGTCTTAAAATAATGCATTTCAGCTAAAAAAAATTTAAAAATCTTACTTTTTTGTTACCTTGCATTAGAACGATCACTTGGTACTTTATCAACATTAATGAAATTATTAGAGAAATTAAGATACTATTCTTTTTGGGGAGTAGATTTTTTAAAAGGAGGAAAAGTTCGATCTCATTACAGAGATGTGCGTTTTATTTTAGATAACTATAGTACTGATAAATCTCAAGGAAAAAGAGATTTATACTTGCAAAACTTACTTAAACATGCTGTAAATACAACACCCTTTTATAATGAGTATAAAAATTACAATTCCCTTAGTGACTTCCCAGTAGTTGATAAAGTTTTTATCAGACAACAGTTTGACAATTTTGTATCAAAAGAGTATAAAGGTAAACCAAGTTTTGAGGTATATACAAGCGGCTCTACTGGTACACCTTTTACAGTATATTTAGATAAAAATAAAAAATATAGAAATACGGCTGATACTATATATTTTGGTAAAAAAGCAGGTTATGAATTAGGTCAAAAATTATTTTACATAAGAGATTGGAATAACGTTCCTTCTAAAAGTAAATTATTTTCTTTGATTCAAAATATAAGGAAAGTTAATGTTAAACATTTAGATGATGTTGCAATTTCAAAACTAGTGGATGATATTAAAACTGGAAACTCTAGTAATGCTATGTTGGGTTATACTTCGGCTTTTAAAGAAATCTGTAAATATTTGGATAGTATAAATTCAAAACCAATAAAAGTAAATATAACTTCAATGATTGCTAACGCTGAAGCATTAGGAGATTATACAAAAAAATCTATAAAAAAATATTTTGACTTTGATATACTTTCTAGATATTCAAATATGGAAAATGGTATTCTTTCTCAACAAATAATTAATGGAGGGAATTTTTTTCATATTAATTGGGCTAGTTTTTATATTGAAATTTTAAATATGGAAAATGATTCTCCCGTAAATTATGGAGAGCAGGGTAGAGTAGTTGTGACTGATTTGTTTAATTTTCATTTACCCATGATACGATATGATACTGGGGATATAGCTGTAATGGATGTTGACAAAGCTTGTTTTAATGGGGCTCCATCGTTTTTTAAAGTTGATGGCAGAAAAATGGATACTATTTATGATACTCGAGGTAGAATTATGACAACTGTAGTTTATGAATTGGAGCATTTTCCTGAGTTTAAACAATTTCAGCTTATTCAAGAGAACGAAAACACTTATATTGTTAATCTTAATTTGGACAAGGCTTTTAGGCATGAAACAAAAATGGTAAGGATGTTAAAAAATTATTTAGGAGAAGATTCTATCATAAAAATTATTTATGTAGATGAAATTCCTCAATTATCATCTGGAAAAAGAAAATTAACAATTAATAAATTTAGAGTTTAATTAATTAAAAAATCGTCTTTATTTCTCGACAATCTCAACCTCAAATAATTTATCCCAGCGTTTACCGGTTACAAAAATAGTTTTCGTTTTTGGATTGTATGCTATACCATTTAAAACATCTAAACCTTCATGTTGAGTAACAAGTTTCTTTAATGGTTTAAAATCTACAACTCCAATTACAGCTCCGTTTTTAGGGTTAATAATGGCTACTCCATCTTTTTGATAGCGATTCGCATATATTTTCCCATCAATCCATTCCATTTCATTGATACCAATTATTTTTCCTTTATTAGTATACACTTGAATATACTCTTGTTCAACTAAAGTTTCAGAATTTAGCAACCATATTTTTTCAGTGCCATCACTCTTGTAAATGATATTATTATAATTACACAAACCCCACCCTTCTTTGCTATTACCATATCTAAAACTGCTTATTTTTTTAAATGTGTTAACGTCGTAAACAAAACCTGTACCTTTTTGCCAAGTCAATTGATAAACTTTATTATTTAAAATGGTTAGTCCTTCTCCAAAATATTCATCTGCTAACTTTAAATCTTTAAGAACCGTACCCGTTTTGTAATTTAATTTTCTAAGCTTAGATTCTTTAAGCTGGCCTGTACTTTCAAAAAGAGTATCGTTATAAAACTCTAAACCTTGTGTATAGGATGTTATATCGTGTGGATATTCATTAATTATTTTATAAGTATATACTTTAGGCAATTCACTGTTTAAAATGCTTACTGTTGATGAGGTCGTTTGTTTTTCGCCATCATAATATATAGTGGCTTCAATGGTTTGCTTACCTAACTTAAAATTGTTTAATGCTGAAGCCTCATTAATTATATTTCCGTTTAAACGATACAAAATAGAATCAATAGTATGATTCTTTTTGTTTTCTACAGACAGTTGTAATGTTGCACTATTAGAAATATTACCCTTTATGGCATTAGTTTTAATGGTGAAATCACTTTTTTTATGGCCAGAATTTGAACCACAAGAAATTAGTAATACACCTAAAAATATGATTGTGAGATATTTGAATCTTTTCATTTTAAATTTATAATTTAAAGCAAGGTATTTATTTAAAATCAGTTTAAAAAATCATTGTGAAAATTTTAAAAGGTTGTATCTTTGCAGCCGGCAAGTCCTACACAACCAGCTCCTGTTGAATCCTCCAGGTCGGGAACGAAGCAAAGGTAAATGGTCGTAGCGGTGTGATGTAGGTAGCTTGCCTTTTTTTGTACAATCAACTTAAATCTTGAAAGCTATAGCGAATCAAGATTTTTTAGTTTATTGTATTCTCATGAAGATGGGAATCTCATAATTATTATTGTATTTTTAAACATTAAATATTTCAATCATTATGTCTAAAGTTGTTTTAATAACAGGAGGTTCTTCAGGTATTGGTAAATCTGTAGGTGAGTTTTTAAGTGAAAAAGGATTTATAGTTTATGGAACGAGTAGAAGCCCTGAAAAGTATAGACAAAGTAAGTTCCCAATTCTTGCTTTAGATGTAAAGGATGAAGCCACTATTTCTGAAACAGTTAATACCATTATTGATAAAGAAGGCCAATTAGATGTTGTTATAAATAATGCTGGAGCAGGAATAACAGGACCCATTGAAGAAACCCCAAACGCTGAAATTAAAAACAATTTTGATACTAATTTTTTCGGACCAATAAATGTTATTAAAGCGGTATTGCCTCAAATGCGTAAACAACACTCTGGCTTAATAATAAACATTACATCTATTGCTGGTTATATGGGATTACCATACAGAGGTGTTTATAGTGCTAGCAAAGGTGCTTTAGAGCTTTTAACAGAAGCTTTTAGAATGGAAATAAAAGACTTCAACATAAAAATGACTAACATTGCCCCTGGAGATTTTGCAACCAATATTGCTGCTGGGAGATATCATGCGCCGCTACTTGACGATTCACCATATAAAAAGCCATATGGAGATACTTTAGATTTAATGAATACTCACGTTGATAATGGCAGTGATCCTGATATGATGGCTAAATCGGTTTACAGAATTATAAACACTCCAAATCCAAAAGGGCATTATAAAGTAGGGGAGTTTATGCAGAAATTCTCTATTGTTTTAAAGCGAATTTTTCCAGATAAGGTTTATGAAAAACTTTTGATGAAGCATTACAAGTTGTAATTTACTTATTTATTAAACCAAGAAGTTGCTCTTCGAAATGAGTTGAAAAAATATTGGTGTTACTGTTTGTTATTTTTTTATTCTTATCAACAAGTACGGTTTTTGTCATAGGATAAACAGCAAAGATATCTAAAGCCTCTTCCGGGTTTTTAAACTTAAATTCATTCGTTTTATTGAACCCATGGCCTTCCAATAGTCTTCTAGATTTCTCTAAACCATAATTATCTATATTAATAACAATAAACTTTACTTCTGGGTATTTTGCTTTTAGTTCTTTTAGTTTATAATGACTTTCCTTAAAATGTTTATAATAAGTATGAGACCAGAAACTTAAAACCGTTGGCGAATCTATAAGAGCACTAATTTTAAGCACATCTTCATTATAACTTACTACATTAATTTGTGGCAGTTTTACGCCCTCTTTCAAGCTGTTAACTGAATTTGTATAACGTACCATCAACTCTTTACCTTTTTCACTTTCACTTTTACCTAAAAAAGACTTCAAGAGTGCATTGTTGCTTTCCGCATTTTTACTTTTTGATAGATAACCCATAGCGAAATGATATAATAAATCATCTTTAACCTTTGGGTTGGTAATTAAACTATCAATAAGCTTTAGTCTATCTAAATTATAACACAATGAATTTCTATCAAAACAAGCATTATTGTCGTGTTTATCATGGGTTTTAAGCGTTAAGTTACTCAAATTATACCTTAAGAACTTATTATAATTATGGTGACTACTTAAAAAACCATCATTATAATCAATAGCTTTTCTGTAATTGTAAAAATCTTCAGGTAATGATTTTAAAATAGCAGCTTTATTTTTTCCGTAATGCACAAATGGATAAACTTCTTTACTAGAAAAAAAGGAATAATCAATATTTGCTTTTGCTATTTTTAAGAATAAAGGGGACGGATCATATTTATTACTAAAATTTTCTAATGCTGTCACTTTTGAAGCATTTAAAGAATCTACACGTTTTTGAAATGTAATACCGTCAAGCTGACAAAGTTCAACAATATATTTTTCTTCCTGCTCGCTTTGTAAATACTCATTGATAAAATAATTATTTTTTTTATCTCCGTTTCCACTATAAACTAGTGATTCATCAAAATCTAAAGTGTTTAATCTAAATAATAAGCTATCCTTAGGTTCTAATAATATAAGTTGAAATTCACCACCGTGTCTAAACGTGTACAAACCTTCATTTAACTCATCAATTTTGTATAGAAATCTGTTTCTACCATCTAACTTAACCGTATCAAGAATTACTTCGTTTTTAGACAAAACAATGTAATTGGTATTCGGGTTAATTATCTCACCACCGAGGTAAGCATAATCAATGGTAACCTCGTTACTATCTTTTTTACAACCGATGATTGTTAAAAGAATACATATCAAAGTAAAGTATAACTTCATAAATCCTTTCCGAGTCATTTATACCTACAAAAATATAGCTTGTATTTATAAAGTCATGTTAATGCGTTGTTAAATATTTACTAAACAAATACACCCATAACAGCTTTAAATACTTAAAAATAGACTCATTATATGTCATGTTCAAAAACTTATTATTTTTATTTGTCACATGTAGCATCCATATCATTACTTCTGCTAATAAGTAAATTATTAGTTATAGATGTTTCGTATAACCAATGGATTTTTTTTACTTTTGCAAAAATTAAATATTCTCTATGTTATCAGTATCAAATCTTTCTGTTCAGTTCGGTAAACGTGTTCTTTTCGATGAAGTTAATACCTCTTTTAATAATGGTAATTGTTATGGTATTATTGGAGCAAATGGGTCTGGAAAATCTACATTTTTAAAAATTATTTCTGGAAAACAAGATCCAACTTCAGGCCATGTGTCTTTAGAGTCTGGAAAGCGTATGTCTGTTTTAGAACAAAATCATAATTTATATGATGCCCATACGGTTTTAGAAACGATTTTAATGGGAAACAGACCATTACATAAGATAAAAACTGAAATTGATGCGCTTTATGCTGATTATACAGATGAGAATGCTGAAAAAATAGGAGAACTTCAAGTTAAGTTTGAAGAAATGGATGGATGGAATGCAGATAGTAATGCAGCTTCAATGTTATCTAATTTGGGTATTAAGGAAGAGTTTCATTATACTTTGATGGCCGATTTGGATGGTAAACAAAAAGTACGTGTGCTATTGGCACAGGCATTATTTGGAAATCCCGATGTGTTAATTATGGATGAGCCTACCAACGATTTAGATTATGAAACTATCTCGTGGTTGGAAAACTTCTTAGCAAACTATGATAATTGTGTTATTGTTGTGTCTCACGATAGACACTTTTTAGACGCAGTTTGTACGCACATATCGGATATTGACTTCGGGAAAATAAATCACTTTTCTGGTAACTATACCTTTTGGTATGAGTCTTCGCAATTAGCGGCAAGACAGCATGCTCAACAAAATAAAAAGGCAGAAGACAAGAAAAAAGAATTAGAAGAATTTATTCGTCGTTTTTCTGCTAACGTTGCAAAAAGTAAACAAGCAACCAGTAGAAAGAAAATGATTGAAAAACTGAATATTGGGGATATTAGACGAACTAGTCGTCGTTATCCTGCTATTATTTTTGAACGCGAAAGAGAAGCAGGAGATCAAATTTTAAATATTGAAGGATTATCAGCTTCTACTGAGGGTGAAACGTTATTTAAAAATATTGATTTGAACCTGGCTAAAGGGGATAAAGTGGTTGTGTTTTCAAGAGATTCTAGAGCTACTACCGCCTTTTATGAAATATTAAATAATAAAGAAAAAGCTGATTCTGGTAAATTTATGTGGGGTGTTACAACAACGCAATCCTATTTACCACTAGACAATAGTGAATTTTTTAATAATGAGTTAACGTTAATAGATTGGTTACGCCAATGGGCAACTACAGAGGAAGAGCGTGAAGAAGTTAATATTCGAGGGTTTTTAGGTAAAATGATTTTTAGTGGAGAAGAGGCTTTTAAAAAATCATCAGTATTGTCAGGAGGAGAGAAAGTGAGGTGTATGCTATCTCGAATGATGATGATGAGGGCAAATGTGTTACAATTAGATGAGCCAACAAATCATTTAGATTTAGAGAGTATTACGGCATTTAATAATTCGCTTAAAAACTTTAAAGGCACTATTTTATTTACTACACATGACCATGAATTTGCACAGACTGTGGCGAATAGAGTCGTAGAATTAACTCCATGTGGTGTTATAGACCGATACACTACGTTCGATGAATATATGCAAGACAAAAAAATTAAGGAATTACGCGATAAAATGTACGCAGTAACCACTTAATCAAGATTGTAATTCTGAAGTAATATTTTCAACTGCTAAAACCGCCTTATCAAGTTCGTCTTTATGGACGAAAACTTGTTTAAGTATTGAATTGGAAGAGCCAAAAATAGGAATAAGTCCAGAATCGGTTTGATCTTTTACTACGGGAATTATGTTTTCTTTTTTTAAATCAGAAATTATGCGTTGTGCAATAATAATATCACCAGTAAATACTTTAATGTAGTTTGACATAGCTTTAAGTTTTAAAGGTTGTATACTAAAGATACAAAATTTTTGAATACAAAATAAAGCATAAAACAGAAAAACCTTTCAAATTATAAAACTTGAAAGGTGGCTTGTATTATTAAAATTAATAATTTACCTCAATTCAGCTCCGAGCTGTTTCTCAAAGTTATTTTGAAGCTTATTCATAATCTTATCAATTTGTTTGTCGGTAAGGGTTTTGTTTTCGTCTTGTAGTGTAAAACTAACCGCATAACTTTTTTTGCCTTTTGGTAAGTTTTTACCCTGGTAAACATCAAATAAATTGACGTTTCTCAATAGTGATTTTTCGCTTTGTTTCGCTATTTTATAGATAGATTCAAATGTTACATTATCATCTATAAGCAAAGCAAAATCACGACGAACTTCAGGATATTTTGGGATTGTTTTAAACTTAATGTTATTATGCTTAATGACCTCTAAAATAGTATCCCACTTAAAATCTGCATAAACAATTTCTTGGGTAATATCAAAATGTTTTAATATTGGTTTCTTTACTAAACCAAAATCTACTAGTTTGTTTTTTCCTAATTCAAAACTTAAGCCTTCAGCGAACAAATCACTTTTAATTGGAGATTCATTATATCTTGTAATGCCTAAACGTTCAAGTATAGAAACAATAATTCCTTTCATTAGGAAAAAATTTGTTTTCTTATTTGTTCTATGCCAATTTTCAGAAGCTTCATTTCCCGTTAAAAAAATGGATAAATGCTTAAATTCTTCCCGTTTGTCATCAAAACTATGATACGTTTTGCCAAATTCAAATAATTTTAAATCAGCACGTTTTCTGTTGATATTAAACGATACAGATTCTAAACCAGAAAATAATAACGATTGCCTCAATACCGACAAGTCATTACTTAAAGGATTAAGCATTGTGATATTGTGCTCTTCCTTTAATTGTTCACTTAGAGCAATATAATTTGGAGTTGTTAGTGAGTTAGAAAGTATTTCAAAAAAACCTTGAGAAGCCAATTGATTTCCGACAATGTTTTGAATTTTATAATCTTCAAAACGAGTAGCAGAAGATATGGATGCGTTAAGTTTTTCTGACGTTTTTATGTTGTTATATCCGTAAACTCTAAGTATCTCCTCAATAACATCTGCCTCGCGCTGAACATCATTTCTATACGCTGGTACGGTTAATCCTAAACCAGTTTCTGTAACATTATTTACTTTTATATCTAAAGAGCTTAAGATACGTTTGATAGTTTCTTTAGGAATTTCTTCACCTATTAATTTTTCAGCATTTTCAAAGCTTAAACGAACTTCAAAATCCTTAATCTTATTTGGATAAATATCAATAATGTCACTCGTTATTTCACCACCAGCAATCTCTTGAATTAATAAGGCAGCTCGTTTTAAAGCATATTCACAAATATTTGGATCTATACCACGCTCGAATCTAAAAGAAGCATCTGTATTTAGACCATGGCGTTTAGCCGATTTTCTGATACTTACAGGATTAAAGTAAGCGCTTTCTAAGAAAATACTTGTGGTGCTTTCTGTAACACCCGAATCAATACCTCCAAAAACTCCAGCAATACACATGGGCTTTTTATTATCACAAATCATTAAATCATCCTCATGTAATTCGCGTTCAATACCATCTAAAGTGATAAATTTTGTTCCAGCCTTTAAAGTTTTAACTTCAATTTTATTACCTGAAACTTTTACAGCATCAAAAGCATGTAAAGGTTGTCCCAAATCATGTAGCACATAATTCGTTGCATCTACAATATTATTTATTGGACTTAAACCAATAGCTTTTAAACGATGTTGCAACCAAGCAGGTGACTCAGCAACTTTTAATCCAGAAATTGTGACACCACAATAACGTGGTGCTAAATCTTTATTTATAACATCAACATCAATTTTTAAAGTACGATTTTCAATATTAAACGCACTTACAGAAGGTGTAATTAATTCTAAATTCACATCTTTTTGCACTAAACCAGCCTTCAAATCACGTGCAGTTCCTAAGTGACTCATGGCATCTGCTCGGTTAGGTGTTAAACCGATTTCAAAAACATGATCGTTCTCAATGTCAAAAATATCAGCGGCAAATGTGCCAACTTTAATTTTAGCATCTAAAACTAGAATGCCATCGTGAGAATTACCTAAGCCTAATTCATCCTCGGCACAAATCATACCGTGGCTTTCCTCACCTCTAATCTTTCCTTTTTTAATAGTCCAAGATTCTCCCTCTTCAGTATATAAAGTAGTTCCAATAGTTGCTACAGGTACTTTTAGTCCAGCTGCTACATTAGGAGCGCCACAAACAATTTGTAAAGGAGCGTCACCACCAACATTAACCGTTGTTAATTTAAGTTTATCAGCATTTGGATGTTTAACGCAAGTTAATACCTCACCAACAATTATACCTTCTAAACCACCTTTAACCGATTGGTAGGTTTCTAAACCTTCAACTTCAAGTCCTAAATCTGTAAGTAATTCGCTGGTTTGTTCTGGTGTCCAATCTGTTTTTAGAAACTGTTTTAACCAGTTATATGAAATCTTCATAAATCAATATCCTATTTGAACTAGCAAAGATAAAATATTGCAGCTAGCATTCAAATAAAGCCTCGTATTTTGTTAGTATATTGCTGTGATTTCGATTAACAGATTTTAAATTCAATTTATGAAACACATATTTATTATTGTATTAGCAGTTTTAATGTTTTCTTGTAAAGAAAAAACGAATACAAAGACACTTGAAAATGGTAGATATAGAGCAGAATTAAAAGTTAATGATAGTTTGAATTTACCTTTTAATTTTGAAGTTATCTCTGAAAATGAACTGCATGTTTTTAATGCTGAAGAAGTAATTGAAGTTAAAGTAATTGAATACAAAAATGATTCAGTTTACATACAAATTCCAGTTTTTGAGGGTTTTATAGTTGCTAAAATTGAAGCTGAAAGCTTAAATGGACGTTTTGTAAAGCCAAGTTTAAATCGAGTTATGGAATTTAAGGCTGAAAAGGGTAATGACAGATTTGATACTGTTGAAGAACCAGATTCAAATATTTCTGGAAACTGGGAAACCGTATTTAGTCCAAATTTTGAAGATGATAAATATATAGCCAAAGGTATTTTTAAGCAAAACGGAAATAAGGTTACTGGAACGTTCAGAACTACAACAGGAGATTACAGATATTTAGAAGGTGTGTTGAATGGTAATCAATTGCAATTATCCACTTTTGATGGCGCTCATGCCTTTTTATTTAATGCAGAAGTAAAAGATAGTACTATGACAGGTATGTTCTACTCGGGCAATCATTGGAAAGAACCTTTTACCGCAAAGCGAAATGATACTTTTAAATTACCAGATGCGAATCAATTAACCTATTTAAAAGAAGGGTTTGGTACTGTTGCATTTTCTTTTCCAGATGAAAAAGGAAACATGGTGTCTCTAAATGATGATAGATTTAAAGATAAATTGGTATTAATCCAAATTATGGGAACGTGGTGCCCAAATTGTTTGGATGAAAGTAAATACTATTCGGAATTTTATAAAAACAACAAAGACCAGGATTTAGAAATTGTTGCTTTAGCTTTTGAGTATGTAAAAACTCCAGAAAAAGCCTTTAATAATATCAAACGCTTAAAACAAAATATAGGTATTGAATATCCTGTGTTACTAGCACAATACGGTTCATCAAGTAAAGTGAAAGCTAATGAAAAGTTACCTATGCTTAATCATGTGTTATCTTATCCAACCACTATTTTTATTGATAAAAAAGGTGACGTTAGAAAGATACATACTGGTTTTAATGGGCCTGCCACTGGTGAAAAGTATGTAGAGTTTAAAAAGGAATTCGAAGGGTTTGTTGGAGAATTGTTGAAGAAATAAATTTTAGAATGATTAGAATAATGCGCTTATAAAGTATTTTAATGTTTTATGTTCGGTACTAAAAGAAGGTAATCGTAATTTTTTTAAAGATCAAGGCTCAACTTATGAATTAGAATTGGAGTATAACCAAATTATAAGTCTTCTAACATCAAATTAAAGTCATATTGTAAATCTTCATGCAGTTTGTCAATAGTCTTTTTGGCTAAAAGTATTTGCCTATGGTACATATTTACTAATTGTGTACTTCTATTTATACTAGGTTTAAAATGTTTTAACTTTTCACAAAAGTAGATTAGTAGTTCTACTTCGGTTTCTTTTTTTTGTGAGTAACGTATAAACTTTTTAACATTCCGTAATATTTTGCGAACACTTTTTCTAATATAAAAATAGCTATTGGTGTTAATCAATTCAAACTCATCATCCATATAGCTTTTTACACTTTCTATATAGCCAGATTCATTATGAGATTCGAATAGTAAATAGGTGAGAAGCTCTTTGTTTTCTTTTTTAAATCTGGACAAGCGAAGGCATAATTCTGCTAATTCACTAGAAGATAGATGCTTTAATTCTTTTTTTATAGTAACTACAGAAACAGCTTTCATGAACTTGTTTTGATTAATCTATAAATATAAAAAAACCGTCACTGTGGTAATGGTTTAAAAGATTATATTTTAAAATCGAGTTATCTCAATTTAGGAAAGTTATTAGGATTCAATTCGTGCATCACATCATAAATAGTTTCATAAATATCTTCTGCTGATGGCTTAGAGAAATAGTCTCCGTCATTTCCATAAGCGGGTCTATGAACTTTGGCAGTTAAGGTTTTTGGTGCGCTATCTAAATATTGAAATCCGTTTTGTTCGTTTAAAATCTTGTCTAAAATATAGGCAGAAGCACCACCAGGAACATCTTCGTCAATAATCATGACTCTATTAGTTTTAGCAATACTTTTTACAATATCATGACTCAAATCAAAAGGTATTAAGGATTGCACATCAATAACTTCGGCATCAATACCAACAGCCATTAAATCTTTTGCAGTTTGTTCAACAATCCGTAGTGTAGAGCCATAAGAAATTAAAGTAATATCAGTACCTTCTTTTATTGTTTCTACAACTCCAATTGGCGTTTTAAGAGCGCCTAGATTATTAGGCATTTTTTCTTTAAGTCTGTAGCCATTTAAACATTCTACAATTATAGCTGGGTCATCACCAAGTAAAAGGGTATTGTAAAAGCCAGCAGCCTTAGTCATGTTTCTTGGTACTAATAAATTAACACCTTTTACTAAATTTAAAACACCACCCATTTGAGATCCAGAATGCCATATCCCTTCCAGTCTATGACCACGCGTTCTGATAATTAAAGGTGCTTTTTGCTTTCCTTTTGTTCTGTAGTGTAATGTGGATAAATCATCACTAATTATTTGTATTGCATACAATATATAGTCTAAATATTGAATTTCTGCAATAGGTCTTAAACCACGCATAGCCATACCGATACCTTGACCAATAATAGTTGCTTCTCTAATGCCGGTATCTGCTACACGAAGTTCTCCATATTTTTCTTGTAAGCCTTCTAATCCTTGGTTAACATCTCCAATATTACCTGTATCTTCACCAAACACTAGGACTTCTGGATGACTATTTAAAATAGCATCAAAATTATCACGAAGGATGATTCTGCCATCTACTTGTTCAGCATCGTCGTCGTAAGCTGGTTTTATTTCATTGATTTTGGTATTGGACCGTTGTGTTTCAGAATATAGATGCGAACTGAACTTAGGTTGCGCATATTCAAAAATGGAATCAATCCAATTACTTAATGTTTTTTTCGCAGGAAAGGACTCTTCAACAGTAAATCTTAGAGCTTTTCTAGCGTGAGATAAAAGGTCTTTTCTAGTTGGTTCATCAATATTAGCTATACTATCTTTTAATTTTGAGATAAAAACACCATTAATACTATTAGCTTCAACTTGCTTTAAAATTGAAATTAATTCTTGATGTTCTTTTTTTATAGGTCTTAAAAATGTGTTCCATGCATTTTTTCTTGCTTCTCTTACATCTCTTTTTGCTGTTCTTTCAATTTCAACAAGAGCTTCATTTGTGGCAATACCACTTTCTAAAATCCATTCTCGTAATTTAACATTACAATCATTTTTGGCTTCCCATTCTAATCGTTCAGGTGTTTTGTAGCGTTCATGCGAACCAGAAGTTGAGTGTCCTTGTGGTTGTGTAAGTTCTTGTACATGTATTAAAACAGGAACATGCTCTTCTCGAGCAATAGTTGCAGCTTCTTGATAGGTTTCAATAAGATTAGCATAGTCCCAACCTTTTACACGTAAAATCTCGTAGCCTTTATAGTCTTTGTCTCTTTGAAATCCTTTTAATATTTCTGAAATATTTTCTTTAGTTGTTTGATGTTTAGCATGAACAGAAATACCATATTCGTCATCCCAAACGCTAATCACCATAGGCACTTGTAAAACTCCCGCAGCATTTATAGTTTCAAAAAACAACCCTTCACTAGTACTTGCGTTACCGATAGTGCCCCAAGCGACTTCATTGCCTTTTATTGAAAAATTTGTAGTGTTTATAGCTCCAACTTCTCGGTAGATTTTTGATGCTTGTGCTAAGCCTAATAGACGAGGCATTTGTCCAGCAGTAGGCGAAATGTCTGCACTAGAATTGTATTGTTTACTCAGATCTTTCCAACTACCATTATCATTCAAACTATGTGTTGCAAAATGACCTCCCATTTGACGACCAGCAGACATAGGTTCTAATTCAATGTTTGTATCGGCGTATAAACCAGCAAAGAATTGTTCAGGAGTAAGTTCTCCAATAGCCATCATAAATGTCTGGTCTCTGTAGTATCCAGATCTCCAATCACCTTTCATAAAAGCTTTTGCCCAAGCTAATTGTGGAACCTCTTTACCGTCGCCAAAAATTCCAAATTTTGCTTTACCTGTTAATACCTCACGCCGGCCAACTAAACTACATTCGCGACTAACCATAGCAGTTTTATAGTCATTTATAACTTCTGCTTTAAAATCTTCGAATGATAAATTGTTTTTCAAGTTGATTATGGGTTGCATAGGTTCATGCTTTAGTTCGGCAAAAGTAGTGAAAAACCCTCTTTTTTGCAATTAATATCTATGTTAAAATAATATGTTATCCGTAAAGAAAATACAATTTTTAATATGTATTTTATGAATTATGTAATTTTAAAAACAGTTAAGTGGTAATAATATAAATTTTAGAACCAACGCCTTCTAAAAAGGCCTAAAAGAACTTGGGGGTCTGCAGTGAATTTAAATCGTATTTTTTGGTCGTAATTAGGTTGTCCAATTTCCCAGCCTAAATTGGAATATATTGGTAAATAAATTTCGAAATAATCAGTAACTAAATTTATTCGAACTCCAGAATCATAAACAAAATGAGCCGAATCAAATTTGTTTTTAACCAATCCCATATCTCCATAAGCTAGTACATATTTCCAAAGTGTCGTGCTCATATTTATTGTAGTAATCCATTGATTCGCAAACGGGGTTTCCAATTTTGATTTAAATCCACCTTCAGCAGTAATGTATTGTTGGCTAAAAATACCAGAGGCTTCCGAACGTCCTAAGTAGTTGTAATCAAACAAGTAATCTGTTGGTCTGTCTAGTGCAAAACTAAAATAGTTTGAATTGATATCTGTTTTGTTTTTTAAGAAAGCCCCAGCAAATGCTCGAATATTTATTTGTCTGTTACTCTCAAAGAGGCGTCTATATTCATAATTAAAAGATACTTTACTAAAATCTTGTCCAGCCTGAAAATCGGTATACCATTTCTTATAGTTAATTAGATTGTCATTTGAATTAACATATCTGATATTAAATACACTATAATTTGGTTCTGTGGTAGTTAAAATATTACTATCATCCCGATCTCTTTGAATATTGACATGTCTTATGCTCAACCAATGTTTTTTGTTGGACCTAAAATCATTATTTTGTCTAAATCGAAATTGGATAGATGGCGTTATTTGTCTTACAAATAAGTTTTCGGCATAAGAATTATAACCGCCTACAATGCCATAATGAATCGCATATAAATTTTTGTTTTGTATGTCATGCGATTTAAATATTGATACCGAACCAGTTAAGGATCTTGATTTAAAAGAATATCGAGGTGCAATTTTGTAGTTAAAAAGCTTTCTTAAAACTGTTTTGTTGTAAATTTTAGCACCTGCTGTAAACCCGTCGTAAATATTATTAAATTCAACAATAGGCATAAAAAAGACTTGATTGTAGTTTGGGTCTTCAATGTCTTGGAAAAACCTAAACTGAAAAGGTTTATTGTTAAAAAAGAAACCCTTTAATGATTTCCAATTATCTCTTAAATTAAATTCTGGGATGGTGTTTTCGTAATTTAACACTAATTTATTAGCATCTAATTTTGGTATTTTAATAGTTTTGCTACCGTTTACGTTTTGTACCCAAGTTTTTGATACGATACTATCATTATGTAGGGCATATAAAGAAACTGGCATCTTATTTACTCCTTTATTTTTTATAGTAAGCGTTATTGAATCTTTGGTCTTTTTTACTTTCCGTATTTTGAAGTCAATTTTACTTCTTGTAGTTAAATAATCTTCAAAAAACCAATCAATATTTTTATCAGTTTTAGAGGTAATATAGTTCTCAAAATCGGTGACTGTTGTTGGGATTAATTTCTTTTGTTTTATGAATGATTCAATACTATTTTCAACGATATTTTGATTTACAAAATCATCTAAATATTTTAATCCAACACCAGCTTTGTACTTATTCGCTATATTTTTGTTGAATTTTAACAAAGAATCTTTCGCCATGGTTAAAGGTTGATCTCTGTTTGTTCTCGCCATGAGCATAAAAGCCAAAACATATTTATCATTAAATTTCATGTCTGCAGCATGAAATGATCGAACGCCCCAAAAATCAGCAATAGTGCCTAGGAATTTCATGTTTGGATAGTGCTCATCTACATAATTCATTAAATAATAAATCTGAATCCCATCTAAAAGCCATTGCTCTTTTCTCGGGTTAATCAAAAGTGTGTTTTCAAGATAATTATGTAAAGCAACTTTTAAAATTTTTAATTCGTACTGAAAGTGATTTGGATAGGGCTTAACAAAACTTGGTAAAAAATTAAGACCATATAGCGGATCTTTATCATAATCAATTTGAGTCAGGAGCAACTTTTTATGTGGGTATTGTCCGAAATTTTTAAATATGAAATCTGTAACTTTTTCTGTGATTAATATTTTGTCAATCACCTCAAGACCTTCATCATTTATGTCTGAAATAATAGAATAGTTATCTGTTTGTAAAGTTTTAAAACTAGAATTTTTGCTAAAAAAAAGTTTGCTATTGATTCTATCTTTACCGTAAAGATTAACTTTTTGATTAGAAGTTAGTTGTATAGGTTTACTTGAGTTTAGTTCTGATGTTAATGCGTAGCCATTTGGATATTCAATCTTTAAATTAATCTCTGATTTTGGAATGAATAAATCATCTAAATTTTTATTGCTATAATAGTGCCACTCGCCATTATAAATTGCTGGAGTGATATACCAATATCTTAAGTTAACGTGACCTTCATCAGTAATACCATATTTAGTAAATTTAGCATTGGGTATTTTTACTAAATAGTCTAAATGAATGGTATAAGTTGCATTTGGTTTTAAAGGTTTTTTTAGTTCTACCTTTAGTATATCAATTTGATTCTTTAATTGTTCAAAGACTAAATTCTCACCATTTTGTTTTATAGAAGCTATTACGGAATATCCTCTGTCTTCATTTTTTGCTAAATGAAAATCATTTTTGTATTCATCAGCTATTCTAATTGCTAGTGGTGTTTTTTTTGTTGAATAACTATTATTCCAATCGTTTAAATAAATGGTATGTAAAACTGCATCCGTCGTGTTTTGAAATTGGATGGTTTGAGAGATTTTTATTTCCCTATTTTCTATATCAAAAGCAGCCTTTAGATCGATTTTATTCTGACCAAAGGTTGAGAAGCAGATTGCGAAGAAAATAAGACAGTAAAGAAAGCGAATTCTCAATTTTCAATAGCATTAACGGTTAATAATTTCATTTAAGGCGTTGTAATATAACAAATATATGATGGCTTGTAATTTGATTCTAGAGTAATTATACAAACATAATTATGTCCAGAATAAAAAAAGTTAAAGCCTTAAAAATTTGGGCTTAATTCAGAGTTTTTATAAAAGGAATCAAGTATAGCAATGACTTCTTCCTCTGTATCAACTAAATGGATAAGATCTAAATCTTTCGGACTTATATTTCCAAAACTATCTAAAAGTGTCTTTTTCACCCATTCCATTAGTCCTTCCCAGAAATCTGTTCCAACTAATATTATAGGGAACTTACCAATTTTATGAGTTTGAATAAGGGTTATCGCTTCAAAAAGTTCATCTAAAGTTCCAAAACCACCAGGCATAACCACAAATCCTTGAGAATATTTAACAAACATTACTTTTCTAACAAAAAAGTAATCAAAATCTAAGCTTTTATCGTTGTCAATGTAAGGATTGTCGTGCTGTTCAAAAGGTAAATCAATATTTAAACCAACGGAGGTTCCTCCGGCTAAATGTGCGCCTTTATTTCCAGCTTCCATAATTCCTGGCCCACCACCAGTAATTACACCATAACCAGCGTCAACAATACTTTTTGCGATATTCTCTGATAGTTTATAATATTTATTGTCTGGTTTTGTTCTTGCTGAACCAAAAATAGAAACGCAAGGGCCTATTTTACTCATCTTTTCAAAACCATTAACAAACTCGCCCATAATTTTAAAAATGGCCCAAGAATCGTTTGTTTTTATTTCATTCCAACCCTTGTGGTGTTGTTCTTTTCTCATAATTATTATTTTAAATAATCTTTAATTTCTTTTTTAAATATAATTGCGTCTAGCAATGCGAGCTAATTTAGTTCTTTTTTAAGGAATTTTGCAGTGTAGCTTTTTTTGTGTTTTATAATGGCCTCCGGAGGTCCTTCAACTATTATTTGTCCGCCACCTTTGCCACCTTCGTAACCAATATCAATAATATGGTCAACCGTTTTGATAACATCTAAATTATGTTCAATAATAAGTACTGTATTACCCTTGTCGGCCAACTTATTTAGCACAATCATGAGGACACGAATATCTTCAAAATGCAGTCCTGTAGTTGGTTCGTCTAGAATGTAAAAGGTATTTCCAGTGTCTCGTTTTGAAAGTTCGGTAGCTAATTTTATACGTTGCGCTTCTCCTCCTGAAAGGGTAGTGCTTTGCTGCCCTAGTGTAATATATCCTAGACCAACATCTTTAATGGTTTCTAGTTTTTTGTGAATTTTAGGAATATGCTCAAAGAACTCGACACCTTCATTCATTGTCATATTCAAAACATCACTAATATTTTTACCTTTGTAACGAATTTCCAAAGTTTCACGGTTAAAACGTTTTCCTTGGCAGGTTTCACATTCTACATAAACATCAGGAAGAAAATTCATTTCAATAACACGTAAGCCACCACCTTTGCAAGTTTCACAACGGCCGCCTTTTACATTAAAACTAAATCTACCTGCCTTATAACCACGAATCATGGCTTCAGGTATTTTAGCAAATAAGGCTCTGATTTCACTAAACGTGCCAGTATATGTAGCAGGGTTACTTCGCGGTGTTCTTCCTATTGGAGATTGGTTAATGTCAATAACTTTATCAATGTGCTCTAAACCTTTAATGCTTTTATAAGGCATTGGTCTTTTAACACCATTAAAATAATACGCATTTAAAATAGGGTATAGCGTTTCGTTAATTAGCGTAGATTTTCCACTTCCTGAAACACCTGTAACTCCAATCATTTTTGCTAATGGTAATTTAACGGACACATTTTTTAAATTGTTTCCTGTACAACCTTTAAGTTCTAAAAACTTTCCGTTTCCTTTTCTGCGTTTTGTCGGAACTTCAATTGTTTTAGTGCCGTTTAAGTAATCTGCGGTAAGTGTGTTGTGTGATTTTAGTTCATCAGGATTACCAATACTAATGATTTCCCCACCATGTTTTCCTGCTTTCGGACCAATATCAATAACATAATCAGCACGTTCAATCATATCTTTATCGTGCTCCACTACGATTACTGAATTACCTATATCTCGAAGGGATATTAATGAATTAATTAGTTTTTCATTATCCCTTTGATGTAGCCCAATACTAGGTTCGTCTAATATATATAGTACGCCAACTAACTGTGAGCCAATTTGTGTGGCTAAGCGAATACGTTGTGCTTCACCACCAGATAATGATTTTGAACTTCTATTTAGTGCTAAATAATCTAGTCCAACGTCCAATAAAAATTGGAGTCTAGATTTGATTTCTTTAACAACTTCTTCAGCAATTTTTAATTGTTTTTCTGAAAGGTGATCGTTTAAATTATCGAACCAATCAGCAAGATCAACAATATCTGTATTAGCAAGTTCTGCTATGTTTTTATTATTTATTTTGAAATAAAGAGATTCCTTTTTTAGACGGGATCCTTGGCAAACAGGACATTCAACTTTGTCCATATAATCTTTGGCCCATCGTTTTAAAGATCTTGATTCAGCCGTATTATATTGATTTTCGATAAAATTGGCAACACCTTCAAAGTCTATTTTATAATCTCGGGTAACTCCCAAAGTTTTACTTTCAACTGAAAATTTATCATTGCCACCATAAAGAATAATTTGTTTTGCCTCTTCTGGAATATCTTTATAAGCATCCGTTAACTTGAAATTGAAGCGTTGTGCAATGGTTTCAAATTGTTTAAAAATCCAACTATTTTTTTGTGGTCCATGAGGCGTTAAAGCTCCAGCTTTAATGGATAACGAATCGTCCGGAATAATTTTGCTTTCATTTATTTGATAAAGTGTTCCTATACCGTTACAATTAGCACAAGCACCTTTTGGTGAATTGAATGAAAAATTATTTGGTTCTGGATTTGGATAGGAAATACCAGAAGTTGGGCACATTAAACTTCTACTGAAATAGCGCGTTTCGTTGGTGTCTTGATCGATAACTAAAAGAACATCTTCTCCATGATACATAGCGGTGTTGATAGTTTCGGTAAGGCGCTTATCATTATCAATAGTATCATTTATAACTAATCTATCAATAACAATTTCTATATCATGAGTTTTGTAACGGTCTAATTTCATGCCTTTTACAATATCTCGAATCTCACCATCGGTTCTTACTTTTACAAAACCTTGTTTAGCTATTTGTTCAAATAACTCACGATAGTGTCCTTTTCTTGAACGTATTACTGGTGAAAGTACATTAATACGTTTCCCGTTAAAATCTTTAATGATGAGTGCTTTAATTTGCTCGTCACTATAGCTAATCATTTTGGCACCTGTATTATAACTATAAGCATCACTAGCTCTTGCAAATAATAAACGTAAGAAGTCGTAAATCTCGGTAATGGTTCCTACGGTTGATCGCGGAGATTTGCTAGTTGTTTTTTGCTCGATAGCAATTACAGGGGAGAGCCCATCAATTTTATCAACATCAGGACGTTCTAATCCACCAAGGAATTGTCTGGCATAAGCCGAGAATGTTTCAATATATCTGCGTTGTCCTTCTGCATAAATGGTATCGAAAGCCAATGAGGATTTTCCACTGCCTGACAAGCCTGTTATAACTACCAGTTTTTCGCGGGGGATGGATACATCAATGTTTTTAAGATTGTGCACTCGGGCTCCTTTTACTTCAATAAAATCTGTGAATTGGCTCATAAAATCGCAAAGTTGCGAAGTTACGTTTTTTGAGCTTAAAAATGAAATGGGTTTGTCTTGTTGTTTTGTTAAATTCTACCTAAGTTTTATTTGATTTTTTCTTTAACAAAGAAACTAAAGCGGAAGGTTATAAGCTATAAACGATAAATTCAAAAATAGTAGATTACTTACGAAGGGATGGTAGCGGAAAGTCCAAATTGAGTCACGATCGAGTACTTGTAAAGCATAGTCAGGCGCCATGTGAAATTAAAATAGGTGATTGATTAAGGAGTTGTGACCACCTCCTGCCAATTGAACAGTTTAAACTTACTTCGTTCCCTTTACACCATCAATCTCTAAACCTAAAAATAAAAGTTTATGAAATGTTGGCAATTGCGCACCACTTTCAGTGATTGTCCAGTCGCTCCAGGAGGCTTCTAAACCATCAATAGGTAATATGGATGTCCACATTTTATAGGCTGTTGGTTTACCATTATCGTCTAGAATCCATAAATAGGAATCGCCAGGAGTTGAACCACCTGATGTGTAAGTTACCAGTAGGGCATCTTTGTTGTTATTAGTTTTTACGAGTCTGCGTTCTACATCTTTATCAAATACTTTATAAGGTGCTACCAACCAAAAGGAATCGTTATTAAAATATGTAATAGCTTTCTCGATAAGTTCTTGAGCTATCTCACTTTCATTCTTGAAACTATGAATGTAAGCTTTGCTTTTCGAATAATCGTTTAAATCAAGGACCACTTTGTTTGCTTTCCAAAAGACATTGCAGGTGTTGTTTACTCTATCCCATTCGTAATGGTGTCTTTTTTTGAAAGTCCACTCTATATAATTGGTAGTATTATAAGCTTCGTAAGCTAAAGCATCTAGCATTTTGTAGGCTAAGGCATCAGCTTGTTCTCCTTGCACGCCAGTTGGAATATTCTCATTATATTTAAGATATAAAAAACCAAAAAGTATAAGGGTTGGTAGTGTCAAAAAAATGATGACCCCAGCTATTATTTTTGCTATTTTTTTAGGTTTAACCGCCATGAAATGGGATTTAGTTTTGGGTTTATTGTTGGCTAAAATATTCAATAAGAATGGTTTATAGAAATAAAACTATTAAAAACCGACAGCAGTATCATCTCCTCGATAATCTGCGCCACCTTCGTATGAGTTATCATCTAAAACAAGTATTCCATCGACTTTGCCTATTACGGGTGAGTCTTTTTCGTTAATAGAATAGCCTAAAATTTCCAGTTGTTTTACTAGTTTTTTGTCAAATGCATTAGGTTCCATTCTGATTTCATCTGGTAACCATTGGTGATGGAAACGTGGTGCATCGACAGCTTCTTGCATGGTCATACCAAATTCATGAACATTTAAAATAGTTTGTAGCACCGATGTGATGATTGTTGATCCACCAGGTGTGCCAAGTGTCATATATAATTTATCGTTTTTTTCAACAATGGTTGGTGTCATTGAACTTAGCATCCGTTTTTCTGGCTGAATACTATTCGCTTCTGCACCGATAAGGCCAAACATATTTGGCTCTCCAGGTTTGCTACTAAAATCATCCATTTCATTGTTTAAAAAGAACCCAAGTTCAGAACAATATAATTTGGAACCATACGCACCATTTAATGTAGTTGTAGCGGCAATAGCATTCCCAAACTGATCTACAATAGAATAGTGTGTGGTTTCATCACTTTCTATAATTTTAATATTACCATGGCTAACATCGCTTGATAATGTTGCTTTTTCAAAAGAAAAATCAACCATTCGTCCGCTTAAATAATCGTCTTTAATTAAGGTTTCTATAGGTATTTCAACAAAATCAGAATCACCTAAATAAAAACTTCTATCAGCATAAGCGCGTCGTTCAGCTTCAGTTATAGCTTGTATAGTTTTCAATGAATTGTGCCCATATTCATCTAAATGAAACGGTTGAAGCATTGTCATTATTTGCGCTAAGCAAATACCCCCACTTGCAGGTGGCGCCATCGATATTATTTTTAAATCATCATAAGTAAATGTAATAGGAGTCCGCCATTTAGCTTTATACTTTGCTAAATCTTCTTCAGTTATAATACCACCATTATCTTGTATAAATTTGGCAAGTATTTTAGCTGTTTCACCTTTGTAAAATTCATCTCTACCATGTTTTAAAATGCGTTCTAACGTTTTGGCAAGCTCAGGATATTTTATAACATCATTGGTTTTCCATAAAGTATCCAAAATAATTGGTTGCTTATTTGCTTCAAGGAAAAGAGGTTGATATTTTTTAATCTTTTGTTCTTGCTTTTTAGTCACTGTAACACCTTTGTATGCTAAGTTTATTACAGGTTCTAAGATATCTTCTATAGGTAAAGAACCTAGTTTTTTATGCACTTCAAAAACACCGGCTATCGTACCGGGTACACCAACAGCCATGGCACCAAGTATGCTTTTATTAGGGATTACCTCTCCTAATTCATCTAAGTACATGTTTTTAGTAGCTGCTAGCGGTGCTTTTTCTCTAAAATCTATGGACCCAATATCTCCATTTGCTTTTCGGTAAACCATAAAGCCACCACCACCAATATTACCAGCAAAAGGGTAGGCTACAGCTAATGCTAGCTGGGTAGCACACATAGCATCAAAAGCGTTTCCTCCTTTTTTAAGAATGGCGCTTCCTATTTCAGAAGCTTCAGCACGAGCAGAAACCACCATGGCATGCTCTGTAATAAGGCCTTTTACAGAAGATTTATCAATTTGTTTACATGAAACAAATAGGCATAGTAGCAAGGTAATTGATAAAAAGTATTTAATCATGTAGTTCCTTATTTAAGTCTTCTAATTTTTGTTTACTAGAAGCAATGAGTTCATCAAAAAAAGCAGAAAATTCATTTTCAAATTCTGTGTAAAATTCTTCAAGTTCAACTACGGCCTCGTTCATACTAGAACGATTCTTGGTACGTCTATTAACACCGTCTAAAACTCTTGAAATACCATCAATAGAAGCATAACTCAAAAGCCAATTATCTGCTAGCATATAAGGCATTATTTTTTGAATTCGTAAAGGGAGTAAATCGTAGTTAATTTCCAAAGAATCATAAAATTTTTCTATGTATTTGTCTAGGGGTTTATCGCTATATGATGCCCAATTTTTAGCTAAAAAGTGGTCGTAAAGAATATCTACAATAACACCAGAATAATGGCTGTATTTTTCATGAAGCCTTTTGGTACTTAGCCTAACGGTCTTGTGCGCATCTGTATAGGTGTCAATATGCCGATGCAATAATATACCAATTTGAATGTCTTTCGAGAATTTTTTATAGCGCTTGCCCTTAATGCCATCTGCAATAAAATTTCCAATTGTAACTAAATCGTTATCGCCAGATAGGTAAATATGCGCTAAGTAGTTCATTCGTGAAATTTACGAATTCCGTTTTAAGAAATCCGATTTTGAAATACTATATTTGTGTTTTAATAAAAAATATATGACACTTATAAAATCTATTTCAGGAATTAGAGGAACCATTGGCGGACAAGTAGGAGAGAACTTAACACCTATTGACGCTGTAAAGTTTGCTTCAGCTTACGGCGTATGGTTAAAACAACAACGCATTAAAGAAAACTACAAAGTAGTAGTTGGGAGAGATGCGCGGATTTCTGGAAAAATGATTCAAAATTTAGTCATGAACACCTTAATTGGTTTAGGTATTGATGTGGTTGATGTAGGATTGTCTACAACACCAACTGTAGAAGTAGCAGTGCCTATGGAACATGCTGACGGTGGAATTATTTTAACCGCTAGCCATAACCCAAAACAATGGAATGCGTTAAAACTATTAAATGAAAAAGGAGAATTTTTAGATGCCGTTGAAGGCGCTAAAATTTTAGATATAGCAGAAAGTGACAACATGATTTTTGCTGATGTAGATAGCTTAGGAAAAATAACGAAGAATAAAGCTTACATAGATTTGCATATTATTGAAGTTCTAGATTTAGATTTAGTAAATGTAAAAGCTATTGAATCGGCTCGTTTTAGAGTTGTTGTAGATGGTGTGAATTCTACTGGAGGTATAGCAATTCCTTTACTTTTAGAACGGTTAGGAGTAGATGTTATTAAGTTGTATTGTGAGCCAAACGGAGAATTCCCGCATAACCCAGAGCCTTTAAAAGAGCACCTAACAGATTTGTCTGATGCCGTTAAAAAACACAAAGCCGATTTTGGTATTGTTGTAGATCCAGATGTGGACCGTTTAGCCTTTGTGGATGAACATGGTGAGATTTTTGGTGAAGAATATACATTAGTAGCCTGTGCAGATTATGTGTTGGGTATAACACCAGGAAACACGGTAAGTAATATGAGTTCTACTAGAGCATTACGCGATGTTACCGAAAAACATGGCGGTATGTACGAAGCCAGTGCGGTAGGCGAGGTGAATGTTGTAAATCTAATGAAAAAGAATAAGGTCGTTATCGGTGGCGAAGGTAATGGCGGTATTATTTACCCAGACTCACATTACGGGCGCGACGCTTTAGTTGGTGTCGCCTTGTTTTTAAGTTTACTGGCCGATAAAAATATAAGCGTAAGTGCTCTTAGAAAAACGTATCCGAGCTATTTTATGGGTAAAAAGAAAATACAATTAACACCAGGATTAGATGTTGATGGTATTCTTAAAGCCATGGAAAACCGTTACCAAAATGAGCAATTAACGACTATTGATGGTGTGAAAATCGATTTTTCAGAAAGTTGGGTACACCTTCGTAAAAGTAATACAGAACCAATTATTAGAATTTACACCGAAGCTAAATCTCAAGAGGAAGCTAATGCTTTAGGCGATAAATTCATTACAGAAATTGGCGAAATTGCTAATAGCTAGAAACGTCATTGTGAGGAGTTTCGATAATTATCTAATAACATAACAATCTTTTGAAGTTTATTAGAAGCTATTTCCCGCTTTCCATTATATCTTTTTAAAACCACGTCATTTCTAAAAGTAAGAGACGTGGTAATATGTATATAACTAGTTTTTTTTCAAAATAGCAGTGTCTCTAGTTTTAAAAAGGATGCCATTTCAATCGGGGCTAAGGTGTCCGTTATGGTTCGTTATTTCTACGAAGGCAGTAGTGGCATCATTATAGTCTATTACAATTTTAATAAAATAAGTTATTCCATATATTTGTTAGGAATAGTTACCAAAGCTTTAAAATTGATAAGATGAGTAAAATACAAGACGCCATGTTTCAAGACATTAGAAACAAAGATATATTTGAACAAACACAGCGGTATGCTTTCGAATATTTAGAAAGTGTTTTTGATAGAAATGTTTATCCAACTGAAGCTGCTATGCATGATTTGTCAAAATTTGATGAAGCGTTACCAATCACCTCAACAAAAGCCGAAAAAGTATTAAAACAATTAAATCAGTATGGTAGTCCAGCAACCACAGCAACATTAGGCGGAAGATATTTTGGCTTTGTTACAGGAAGTGCAGTTCCTATTGGTTTAGCAGCAAAAAACTTAGGAACTTTTTGGGATCAATCTCCTGCTTTAAATGTGATTTCCCCTGTAGGTAGCAAATTAGAATCTGTTGTTGAAAAATGGTTTATAGATTTATTTAACTTACCTAAACATACTTCAGCTGGTTTTGTAAGCGGAACATCTGCTGCTAATTTATGCGGTTTAGCCGCTGCTCGATATAGAATTCTTCAAAAAAACGACTGGGATATTAATGAAAAAGGACTCAGAAACGCGCCCCAAATAAGAGTTGTAACAGGTAAGCAAGCACATTCAACAGTATTAAAGGCTATAGCTGTCTTAGGATTAGGAAAAGAAAATATTGAATGGGTAGATGTGGATAATCAAGGTAGGATAATCCCAGAATTAATTCCAGATTTAGACGAAAACACTATATTAATTTTACAAGCAGGTAATGTAAACAGTGGTGCTTTTGATGATTTTGATGGTATTTGTGAAAAAGCTAAAAAGTCAAATTCTTGGATTCATATTGATGGCGCTTTTGGTTTGTGGGCAGGAGCAGTAGAAGCATTAAAGCATTTAACCAAGGGTATGGAAAAAGCAAACTCTTGGGCTGTAGATGGCCATAAAACACTAAATACACCTTACGATAGTGGAATTATTTTGTGTGCCGACAAAGAAGCCATAACCTCCGCACTCCATATGTCTGGAAGTTATATTATAGAAAGTACGGAGAGAGATGGTATGTTTTTTACACCAGAAATGTCGAGAAGGGCTAGAATAATTGAATTGTGGGCAATCATGAGATACCTTGGAAAAAATGGAATAGATGAAATGATTTTAACAATGCATAAAAGAGCAAAACAGTTCGCTAATGAAATTAACCAAATACCAGGGTTTTCTGTTGAAAATGATGTTGTTTTTAATCAAGTAATTGTTAAATGTAACTCTGATAAGCTGACAGAAAAAGTGTTGAGTAATATTCAAATGTTAAGAGAATGTTGGTTAGGTGGGTCGATGTGGTTTGGTAAAAAAGTTATGAGAGTTAGCGTGTGCTCTTGGGCTACAACTGAAAATGATATTTCTAAATCGGTTAAATCATTCGAAAAAGCTTTAGCTTTAATTGAATAAATAGTAAAATAACAATGAAAAAATAATCTTTTTAACGTCATGCTTTTCCAGAAAATCAAAGAGAAGTTTAAAAACCTATAGGAGGCATCCCTCATTTAGATGAGAATTACACCATTCTTGGAGAGGTTGTAAATGGGATATCTATGATAGATTCAATGGCCCGTAATAAAATAAATGATTTAGATAGTCCCTTAAATGATGTTATAATATTAAGTGTTACTATGGTTGAAGAAAGTCATTTTAAAATCACTACCTAGAAACATTAAAAATACTTATCTTGTTCTCCACGTTGACAGACTAAAATAGCATATGAAGAAACTAGCATTACATTGGAAGATTATTATAGGAATGGTTCTCGGAATCATTTTTGGTTTTATTATGAATACCGTTGATGGCGGAAAAGGATTTGTTTCCGATTGGATTGCACCTTTTGGCACCATTTTTATCAATCTTCTAAAACTTATCGCAGTACCGTTAATTTTAGCGTCCCTGATTAAGGGAATCTCTGATTTAAAAGATATTTCTAAAATAAAATCTATGGGTTTACGCACCATTGGGATTTATATTGGTACAACTTTAGTCGCTATTGTTATTGGTTTAAGTATTGTAAATGTGGTTAAACCCGGGAAAGGTATGCCGCAAGAAACTATTGAAAAAATCAAACTGAAATACGAAAATGATGCAGGGGTAACTGATAAATTAATGAAGGCTTCTGTTCAAAAAGATGCAGGACCGTTACAATCGTTGGTGGATATTTTTCCAAGCAATATATTTACATCTTTAGGTGAAGCAAAAATGCTTCAAATTATATTTTTCGCGCTCTTTGTTGGTATTTGTTTACTACTAATTGGAGAGGAAAAGGCGAAGCCACTGGTGAAGTTTTTTGACTCGCTCAATGAGGTGGTTATGAAAATGGTAGATTTAATAATGTTATTTGCGCCTTATGCTGTTTTTGCTCTTTTAGCTAATGTTATTATCGCTTTTGATGATGTTGAAATTTTAATCAAATTACTGTATTATGCTTTTTGTGTTGTTGGCGGACTCCTATTAATGATTGGTTTCTATCTAATTTTAATAAGTGTGTATACCAAAAAATCACCAATGTGGTTTTTGAAAGAAATAAGTCCTGCGCAACTTTTAGCATTTTCAACAAGTAGTAGTGCTGCAACGCTTCCTGTAACTATGGAACGTGTAGAAGAACACTTAGGTGTAGATAAAGAAGTATCGGGTTTTGTACTTCCTGTTGGTGCCACTGTAAATATGGATGGTACTAGTTTGTATCAAGGTATTGCAGCTGTATTTATCATGCAGGTTATTTGGCCTGAAGGTTTAACCTTTACAAATCAATTAGTGATTGTGCTTACAGCGCTATTAGCTTCTATTGGCAGTGCCGCAGTGCCAAGTGCAGGTATGGTGATGTTGGTTATTGTATTAGAGTCTATAGGTTTTCCAGCAGAATTATTGCCTATTGGTCTAGCTCTTATATTTGCTGTTGATAGACCATTGGATATGTGTAGAACGGTTGTTAACGTAACTGGAGATGCTACTGTATCTATGATAGTGGCGAAGTCTTTGGGTAAATTACATGATCCGAAACCAAAAGAGTGGGATGATAATTATGAGGCAGTGAAGTAATACTAAGTCTAGGCGGACTCCCAAAATATATTTTGATGTGTTAAAAACCCATTGAAATGCGTATCAATAAAAAATAAGCAAAATGAACGTTTGTTTTATCATGTAATCGTGGAAGGCTATTAATCCAAATAATGATGCTTCCTTAATTTTAATTAAAGTAGGTGGTAAAAGAAAGTGATGTCTGGCTATGAGTATTCCTGAAAATTTAACCATTAGAAAAATGTACTATAACTAATTGTACGGTTATTTAATTTAATAGTTTTAAATGAGTTCCAATATATCATTAACAACTCCAATAGTTTCAGTTAAATGGCTTCAGGAACACTTGAATGCCGATAACCTTATTATTTTAGATGGCACAATAGTAAAATCGTTTGATGCATTGCAACAACAAATACCGAATGCACGATTTTTTGATATTAAACTAAAGTTTAGCGATACTTCAGATGCGTTCCCAAGTGCATGTCCTACTGCTTCTCAATTTCAAAAAGAAGCGAGAAAATTAGGCATCAATCAAAATAGTGCCATTGTAGTTTATGACGACAAAGGTATTTACTCAAGTGCCAGAGTTTGGTATTTGTTGAGAGCTTTTGGTTTTAATAATGTAGCTGTTTTAAATGGTGGATTTCCAGAATGGCTGAAGGCCGAATATGCAACTGAAGACAAGAATCTTTATGAAGGAGGAATTGGTGATTTTGAAGCAAATTTACAGCCCAATTTCATGAAGTTTTTTGATGATATTGAAGCCAATTCTAAAAATAAAACTCATAAAATAATAGATGCACGTTCTTCGGGGCGATTTAATTGCAAAGAACCAGAACCCAAAGCAGGATTGCGCATGGGTACGGTTCCAAACTCAGTTAATTTACCTTTTACAGATTTGTTAGAAGCGGGTATTTTAAAATCTAAAAAGGATTTAGCCAAAGCGTTTTACATGGTTGCAGAACAAGATGACCCTCTTATTTTTTCATGTGGCTCAGGTATTACAGCTTGTGTTTTGGCTTTAGGAGCAGAACTATCAGGATATAAAAATATTTCGGTTTACGATGGTTCTTGGACCGAATATGGAAGTTTAACAACAGGAGATATGGAAAACCCGTGTTAAGTAATAACGCACAAGAAAACTATTAGATAAACAATTACAGTAATTTAACGGGAAAGAATCTTTCAAATATTTTCCAGTTTAATATAAACAGTGCAATGAGAGTGTCGGGAGGATTAGATTATATAAAGTCTCGTAACGCGATTTCTAAGGTGATTTAAATTTAATATCAATCCATTCAAACATTTTTTTATACACATTTTCTCTTACCGTTTTTTTTGAGAGAATTAAATCATGCATGCCATTTTTTATTTCAAAAGAAGTTACATTTCCCTTAATTTTACTAGCGTAATTTCGAATGTGATTCACGTTTAATACTGCATCTCCCTCTTTAAATTTCTCAGACCAATGGTTTTCGTAGATCGATGTATTACTATACATTACAAGTAACGGAACATCTATAACGAGGTTATTCTGTATTTTTTTTTGAGCGTTATGTATAGCACTAATAAAGCCTAAATTAACCTTGGGTATTTCATGGGGTTTCCATGTAAGCGAGTAGTTCCATTCACCATGCTTTTTTTCGTGCAGGCTATAACCATATAGCTTTGAAAAACCGCTAGAAATCAACTTGTTTGGAAAATACTTATTTAGCATCGAAAGCATAGGAATCCCTATTTTTATTTCAATGATGTTTAAATTAAATTCATAAAACGGACTGTTACAGATTATACCGTGAAATAAGTTGTTATTTAAATGATTCCCTGCATAATTAGTCACAATGAGCCCACCGGTAGAATGTCCCTTTAAAATTACCTGATTGTTGTTTTCAGATTTGATGATTTGCAAGGCTAGGTCTATTTCCTCATTATACTCCAACAAAGAACGTACATTGTTTAATTTTTGATGACTTAGATATGAACGTCCGTACTTTCGTAAATCCAGAGCATAGAAATTATAGCCTTGATTATTGAATTTTTTGGCCATTTCTTCTAATGCGACTGAGAGTTTCCTGGGTCATCCCAAGGAAAGAGGCAATTTGGCTTAAGGGGACACGATGTGCTATATTTGGAAATTCAGAGATCATATAATCATAGCGTTCTCTAGCAGTATGAAATTGAATAGCATTTAATTTATAAATGATTTTTGTAAACATTTCTAAGGATAATAATCTAATAAATTTTTCCATTTTGTGGTATTTGACTAATAATAAGTCCATGTTTTCATAGGATATACTATACAGAACTGAATCTTCTAAAACCTCTAAATAATATAAACTAGGGCTTTGATTAAAGTAACTATCCACACTGGCCATAAATTTACCAGCTCCAGAGAACCATTGCGTTACTTCCTTTCCATCTTCTTTAAGATAATAACTTCTGCCTAACCCCTGTTCTATAAAATATAATTTATTGCAAACCTGACCTTCTTTAATTAAGACCTGATTTTTTTGGATGTTTTCTTTTTCAAAACAAGGAAGTATGTCATTTAGTTCATCGTGAGAGAATGGCACAAATGTTATGAGGAAGTCGGTAATATTCATGAAATATTAATTTGTAAGTACATATCAGTTTTATTGATATGGTGCTGTTTTAAGGACATATATCAGTGGATAAGCGAATTTATATTTTTAAAATCAAAAAATCAATATGTAATATAATCTATACAAAAAAGTTATAAACAAAGGAGATGAAAATATTTAAAGTTATTTCTATTTATAGGAGAATATTATTAAAGAGTGTCATTTTAAATCTTATAAATGATCTGATTTCTCAATCGTGCCTCATTTAAAAATGACAATCGTTAATCCAAAAACTTACTTTTTAATTCAGGCGTAGGAACCATACAAGATTCTTTTCTGCCATACCATTTGTAACGATTTTTAGCAATAAAATCGTAAACCCAATTGCGTATAAAGTTTGGAACAATTAGAAATATAGCCAATAAATTTATTGGAAACCTCAATTGCCACGCTACTTTTAAAGCTGCAGTAGATTTATATTGAATGCCTTTTTCAGGAGTATATAAAAGAATGGAATCTATTTTAGAAGTATCAATATTGTAGTGCTCAATAATGTTTTGCCCAATATTACTTTGTAATTCTGTAAATAAAAACAAATTGTTTTTATCATGTCTTATAGCATATTGCACCGAAGAATTACAGAGGTTGCAAACACCATCAAACAGTATTAATTTTTTATTAGCGGGTACTCCAAAATTCATGATGTAAAGATAGCACTATAATATTGTATTCTTAAAAGTTAGGAATGAACAACTCTTGGAACTAGTAGTTATTTTTTTACGGACTCAACCAGTACTAATTGGTCTAAGCTAACATTGGTTGTAAACATCCCGTAATTAACAACCGCTTTGTTTTTTTCAATTTTGTCAATAGTGCCAACAGCTCTGCCATCTTCCATTCTAACACGATCGCCAATTCTAATAATTTCTTTTGGTTTAGGTTGTTCAATAGCTTTTTGTTTAGCTATTTTTTTCTTTTTGCGAATAACGTCTACTTTCTTTTCGGCTTCTTGTTTAACTTGTTGCACTTTAGCTTTTATGGACTTCTTTTGCTTAGCTGATACCTTTTCACGTTTAGAGTTCTCAATCTGAACAACTTTAAAAAGTTCTCCCATTAATGCTTTCTTTTGCTTGTTATCAAAATATTTTTCAGCAATATCATTTACTTTTTGACCTAAGTAAATTAAACGTTGATTACTATCATATAATTCTTGATAGCTCTCAAGTTTTTTCTGAATTTTCACATTTATCCCTTCGAGCTTATCAGCCTCTTCAAGTTTTTTCTTTTCATTTTCTTTTAATGATTGACCTGTTTTTTCAAGTCTAGAGCGTTCTTTTTGAAGTTTAGCAATTGTAGCATCAAAACGTACTTTACTACGCTCAATTTTCTTTTTAGCACGATTAATTAAACTGTATGGAATGCCATTTTTCTGAGCGACTTCGAATGTAAAGCTACTTCCAGCTTGACCGATAACTAGTTTATAAAGTGGTTCTAGTGAGCGCTCATCAAATAGCATGTTAGCGTTTAACATAAATGGTAACTCGTTTGCTAATATTTTTAAGTTCGAGTAATGTGTTGTAATAATTCCATAAGCTTCACGATGGTAAAACTCTTCCAAAAATGTTTCAGCTAAAGCACCACCTAGTTCAGGGTCACTTCCCGTTCCAAATTCATCAATTAGAAAGAGTGTGTTTTTGTTACACTTCTTCAAGAAATAATTCATCTGTTTTAAGCGATAACTATAGGTGCTTAAATGATTTTCAATAGATTGATTATCTCCAATATCGCTCAAAATTCTATCGAATAGAAATACTTTACTACGTTCATGTACAGGAATAAGCATACCGCTTTGAATCATAACTTGTAATAAGCCAACTGTTTTAAGCGTGATGCTTTTACCGCCAGCATTAGGACCAGAAATAACAATAATCCGGCTGTCTTGTTTTAATTCGATACTTTGCGGAAACGTCTTTTCTTTCTTCTCTAAGTTATTTAAATAGAGTAGTGGATGGTAAGCATCTCGCAAATACATGCTTTTATCTTCTGAAAATTCAGGAAGAATCGCATTCATAGATTTCGCGTATTTTGCTTTCGCCGAAATGACATCTATATTAATTAAAAAAGTTTGATAATCTTGTAATAATGTTAAAAACGGGCGCATAAAATCCGTTACATCTTTTAATATTCGAACAACTTCTTCACCTTCTTCGTACTCTAAATTATTAAGTTCTCTGCTGTATTGTAAAGTGGTTTCTGGTTCTATGTATACAATGCTGCCGGTTTTACTACCGCCCATTATAGCACCCTTGACTTTACGCCTGTACATCGCTTTTACAGCTAATACACGTTTGTTTTCTACTACAGATTCTCGAATATCATCTAAATATTCAAGATTATGATAGGTGCTTAAAGCACTGCCAAAACTTGAGTTTATTTTTCCTTTTATCTTGTTTATTGATTGTCGTAAATCAAAAAGTAAATTAGAGGCGTTGTCTTTTATATCCCCAAATCGGTCAACAATACCATCAACTTTTTCAATTAGAATTTTAGTCACTTCAATATGTGATGCAAACTGATTTAAATTTGGGTAATACTCTTCAAATTTGTTTAAAAAGGTTATTAGAGCATTCACGGTAATAGACATCCCTACTATTTTCTTTAAACCATGAACCTCTAAATAAGTGTTTTCAATATTAAGGAGTTGTATTTCTTTAGTAATCGTGTCGAATCCATGATTAGGTATTCGATTATCGTTATAAAGGGATGATACATACTCATTAGTTAACTGTAGAGCAATCAGCAATTTTTCATATGTTTTATAAGGCGAAATCTGTAAAGCCTTTTCATTTCCAGGAGGTGTAACACAGAGTTCGCTAACTTGTTGTAAAACCGTTTGAAATTCTAAATCTTGTAATGTTTTTTCGTGGATGTGTATCATTCCTAAGTATAGACTCTAAAAATAAAGAAACGCAAAGTTAAACAATCTATGCGAGATGATTTTTATGTGAGATAGCTTCTTAATAGTATATTAATTAACACTTTAGAAGAATTGTTTAGAAAAAAGATGCCTGTTGTCGTTTCAATTTCTGCATAAATGCATTGGGTAATCTATCAAATTGCAATCCGATATTAAAAGTTTAATCAAAAATTTGGGTGCGCTTTTAGCCGTGAATGGTTTCAGATTTGCCATAATTTTGTATCACTTCAGCTTCAAAATCTATAAGTTCTTGCCAGCGTTTATCAACATCAATATCCTGTCCATATTTACGAGCAAACCCAATAAAAATAGTATAGTGCCCTGCTTCGCTAATCATTAAATCATGGTAGAATTTAGATAGTTCGGGGTCTTTAATTTCCTTTGAAAGTAGCTTAAAACGTTCGCAACTTCTTGCTTCTATCATGGCCGAAAACAATAATCTATCTACCATAGATTGTAGTCTACTCCCACCTTTATTCATAAACTTGTAAAGCTCATTCACATAGCTGTCTTTGCGCTCTCTGCCGAGTTTATAACCGCGTTCTTTTATGATGTCATGAACCATTTGAAAGTGTTCTAATTCTTCTTTAGCTAATTCGAGTAAATCAGTAACTAAATCGGTGTATTCAGAATTAAGCGTGATAATGGTAATAGCATTAGTGGCAGCTTTTTGCTCACACCAGGCATGGTCGGTTAATATTTCTTCAATATTAGACTCTACGATGTTTACCCAGCGCGGGTCTGTTGCTAATTTTAAACCAAGCATATTTTTTCGTTTTTGTAAAAGTAGTTATAAGATTGAAGCAGAAAAAGACTAACTAATATAATTCCAGATATTTTTATACTTACCAAGTTGTTTGTAGGTGTGAAGAAACACTTGGTTTTCTGAAAGCGTTAGCGAAGGGTCAATTTTTAAAATAGATTTAGCATGATGTCTAGCCAATTGTAAAATATCATTGTCCTTAATAATATCAGCAATTTTTAAGTTTAAAACGCCACTTTGTTGTGTGCCCATAATATCTCCAGGACCACGCAAACGTAAATCAACTTCAGCAATTTCAAAACCATCATTGGTTCCTACCATGGTCTCTAAACGGGTTTTGCTATTACTACTTAGTTTGTGACTCGTCATTAAAATGCAATAACTCTGTTCTGCACCTCGACCAACACGACCACGTAATTGGTGTAATTGCGATAATCCAAAACGTTCTGCACTTTCAACAATCATTACCGAAGCATTAGGTACGTTTACACCTACCTCAATAACCGTTGTTGCTACCATTATTTGAGTTTCACCTTTAATAAACCGTTGCATCTCGTATTCTTTGTCAGCTGGTTTCATTTTTCCGTGGACTATTGACGTTTGGTATTTAGGCATTGGGAAATCTCTAGAGATGCTTTCATAGCCATCCATCAAATCTTTATAATCCATTTTTTCGTTTTCTTGAATTAATGGATATACTATATAAATTTGTCTCCCTTTATCAATTTCATCACGAATAAATCGAAATACTTTTAATCGATTTTTATCAAATCTATGAACCGTTTTTATAGCCTTTCTTCCAGGGGGTAATTCGTCAATAATTGAAATGTCTAAATCACCATAAACAGACATGGCTAAAGTTCTAGGAATTGGTGTAGCAGTCATTACTAAAACATGCGGGGGAGATGTGTTTTTGTGCCACAATTTACTTCTTTGGGCAACTCCAAATCGATGCTGTTCGTCAATTACAGCGAGTCCTAAATTTTTGAATTTCACTTTATCTTCAAGTAGGGCATGCGTGCCAATTAATAGCTGTAATTCGCCATTTTCTAAAGCTTCGTGAATTATTCTTCTTTCTGAAGTTTTAGTTGAACCAGTCAATAGTTTAATATTGATATTCAATTTGTTACACCATTCTTGTAATCCATTAAAGTGTTGGACTGACAAAATTTCAGTCGGCGCCATTAGGCATGCTTGAAAATCATTGTCAAGTGCCATGAGTATTGACATGAATGCAACTATGGTCTTTCCAGAACCTACATCACCTTGTAAAAGCCGGTTCATTTGTGCATTACTCCCCAAATCAGCTCGAACCTCTTTTAAAACTCGTTTCTGTGCATTGGTTAATTCGAAAGGTAAATGGTCTTTGAAGAATGAATTAAAATGGGTTCCAACTTGGTCAAAAGGAAAGCCTTTAATTTTTGATTTATGAATTAAATTTTTGATAATTAATTGCAGTTGGATATAGAATAATTCTTCAAATTTTAATCGGAATTGAGCTCTAGAAAGAAGGTCTTGAGTCTTCGGAAAATGCACATTAAAAAGTGCTGAATCTTTGTTAATTAATTTTAATTCTGAACGCAAATTATCTGATAGTGTTTCGGTAAATCTCCCTTTAGTTTCAATAAAAAGCTGTTGCATGATTTTACTCATCATTCGATTTGTGATACCTCTATTTGATAATTTTTCTGTGGAAGGATAAACGGGTTGCATCGCAGAACGCATATTTTGTTCATGCTCATCAAGTAATTCTAGTTCAGGATGTGCCATACTGAATTTACCACTGAACCAATTGGTTTTCCCAAAAGCGACATAGGTCGTGTTTAACTTTAAATTTTCTCTAATCCACTTTTGTCCTCGAAACCAAACGAGCTCCATGGTGCCAGTATCGTCTTGAAATGTGCCAACTAATCGTTTTCCTCGCTTTTGAGCAACTTCTTTAAACCCTGTTATCTTTCCAATTACTTGCACATCGGCATTGTTGCGTTGTAATTGGTTGATTTTATAATATTGTGTTCTGTCTATGTATCTGTTTGGAAATAAGTTGATTAAATCCTGATAGGTATGTACACCTAACTCCTTACGCAGCAAATCGGCACGATTTGGACCAACACCTTTTAAATAATCTATGGGGGTTTGAAGGTTAACAGACATATAAGCGAATTTAAGGAAATCAATTAAAATTATGTCTTATTAAATTCTTAATATCAAGTCGAATTTGAGATATTTTTATAGGTATAACTGTTTTCTTTTTAAAATATATTGAAAAAATTAAATAATAGACTGTATTTCTATTTCAATGGTTAAATTTGGTATTCTTAATATTTAATTTAAAGGATATTGATTGATGAGAAAACTCAACGAATTTATTTGGGAAACACATGGCATTCATGCAGGTACTGAGCAAGATCATGTAAAACATGGTATTGATAAATTAGAAGATATTGTTGATAAAGCTATTGAAGCTGGTAACCCAAGTATAACCTTTATAATACATTCACCTCGATTAACAAACTTTCGCTATACCGCTGAAAGAGATACGAATGTGAAGTTTATTAGAGGGAATAAATCGTATTTAAATTATCCAAAACGTATAGCTAATCTTCGTGAAAAATATGAAGGACAAATCAATATCAAGTATGGTATTGAGCTAGAATGGATGGGACCTGATTTAGGTTTACAATGGAGTAGGTCAAAGATATTTCAAGCTGAAGATGCTGATTATGTGATTGGTTCTGTGCATTTTGCACCTGAAGGTTTACCCTATGATGGTTCAAAAGAAGAAGCTTTTGAATTGTTGAAATTAAGAGGGAGTTTGGAAGCGTATTGGGATGGATATTTCAATGAAATGATTCAAATGATAGAATGTTTTGGAGATATGATTCAGATTATCGGACATATTGATTTACCAAAATTGAATGTTGATATGCCCGAAGCTTTGGTGAATTTTGAAACGAGTTCTCATCCATTGGCTAATAAATTTAGAACGCTTTTAGAGCTTATAGCCGATAGAAACTTATCTTTAGATGTAAATATGGCTGGAAAGTTTAAGGGTGTTGGAGTGTACCCAGTTCAAAGTATTTTAAGACAAGCAAACGAACTTGAAATCCCTGTTTGTGTAGGTACAGATACCCATCATGTGCGTTACTACGGATTAAACTACAAGGAAAGCTTAGAATATATTCAAGAAGCCGGTTACGAAAGTTATGTGAGCTATTCAAAATTAATCCCAGAGAATCGCACGATTTATGATGACCACGATTTAAAAGTAAAATATACTGTTTTAAATAAAGGCATTGAGTTATTAAATCAAAGACTGGATGATAATCAAAGACGAATTATTCCTGATTATTCTTTTGGTGGTTCGTTTTCTGAATTTGTAGATATATATAGAAGTGCCACTGGTATGGGTGATTATAACGCAATTAGAATTCGTAAATGGGGTAAATCAATAACGGTAACAAACGAAATTCCTAAAAACAGCCAAAGAATAGTTAATGGTTTGTTTTCTGAACATTTAGATGAACCCGGAGTGATTTCTTCATTGTTTAACACCTTAGCTTCTGAAGGAATTAATGTAGAAACAGCACGTCTAAAAACAAATAATGATGGTACAGCAGTTGCGTTTTTATCAATAGATAATAAAAATGGAAAAGTGCAGAGCGCTATCGATTTTATTAACGGTACGGATACGGGCCTTTTTAAAGATTTAACCTATCAAGAAAATGCTGTTTTGCCAAATTATTATAGAGCAGGCGTGTATTTGCTTGAGGTGGATGGCGTAGGTTTAAACTTGGCTTTAAGTGATAAAGTTATTTTAACAAAACATCATAATGCACCTGGAGTCCTGCTCATATTGTTGTCTGCCTTGGGTTCAAAGCACATAAATATTAAAGATTTGCGTTTAGGTAAATTGAATGATGTTGGATATTCTGCTTTGGCCATTGATGGCGATAGTAACGTGATTAGAAATCTGTTGTCAAAACTAGGCGATCAATATTATGAGGCTAATTTAATTGAGTTTCATAGTTTTTAATGCATTTTTTGTGATTTTGGGTTAATCTTTGATATATTTAAAATCATGAATCGATTATTCGTTACTTTATGTTTTTGTGTAAATTTTTTATGGGGTCAACAAACCGATTCTGTTGACTTTAAAAAAGTAGAATCTGTCATCCTTTTTAATCAGATTAACGTCGATAGTACTGTTTTTAATTCTTATCAAGTCAAGTTTAGTATTTTAAAGAACATCGATTCTGTCTATTTAGACGCTATCAATATGCGATTTCTAAATGTTGCATTAAATGAAAAGCCAATAACGTATAAGAATGATGGTAAAAAGCTTATCATCTATAACAAGTTTGAAGCTTCAACTGATTATACGCTAAACTTTCTCTTTTTTGCATCACCAAAAAAAGCCATGTACTTTGTGGGATGGGATAATGGGTCGAAAAAGCAAATATGGACTCAGGGACAAGGGAAATATACAAGCCATTGGCTGCCATCCATTGACGATATGAATGAAAAAATAGAGTTTGATTTGTCGTTCGTTGCTCCTAAAGATTATCAGGTTATTTCTAATGGTAAAATGCTTCGTAAAAGAGAAACACCGACTTATAATTTATGGGAATTTGATATGCAAAACCCAATGTCTAGCTATTTAGTGGCTTTGGTTATAGGAAAATATGATAAAAAAATAGAATATTCAAAAAGTGGCATTCCTTTGGAAATGTATTATTATCCAGAAGATTCGTTAAAATTTGAGCCAACCTATCGTTATACTCGGGAGATGTTTGATTTTCTTGAAGAAGAAATAGGGGTGTCATATCCTTGGCAAAATTATAAGCAAGTTCCTGTTAAAGACTTTTTGTATGCTGGTATGGAAAATACAAGTGCAACGATTTTTTCGGATAGTTTTGTAATCGATTCTATAGCATTTGTGGATAAAAACTATGTAAATGTTAATGCACATGAATTGGCTCATCAATGGTTCGGAGATTTGGTTACTGAGTCATCTGGAATCCACCATTGGTTGCAAGAAGGTTTTGCCACCTATTACGCCTTGTTGGCAGAACGCGATATTTTTGGAGATGAATATTACTATTGGAGATTATATGAATATTCTCAAGAATTATTAGAGCAAGATGAAGCAGGCCAAAGCACATCGCTGTTAGATCCAAAATCTAGTAGTACTACGTTTTATAAAAAAGGAGCTTGGGTCTTACATATGTTAAGAGAAAAAGTAGGGAATGAAGCCTTTAAAAAAGGAGTAAAGAACTATCTACTGAAACATCAATTTAAAAATGTAGAAACTGATGATTTTATAAGTGAAGTTGAAAAGGCTAGTGGCCAGGATTTGATAAGTTTTGTAGATACTTGGCTGGAAGGCAGGGGTTTTCTTTATGAAAACTATATTGATCCTTTAAAGGCGGCTTCAAAAGAGATAGCACAAATGATTTCACTAGAGGAAGCTTTATTGGTGTTATCAGCATCAGATTCTCTAGATTATAGTTTGAATAACTATTGGGAAAACGCCACGTATCCGAGAGTTAAATCTAATTTGTTTTCAAAAAAAAAGATTCAGGATGTTGACTATAATATTATAAAAAAAGCGTTGAAGTCCAATGATTTAAAACTTCGACAAGCCGGTGCCCAATCACTATCTAAAGTGCCATTAGAATTAAAAACAGATTACGAAACCCTTTTAGAAGATAAATCTTATATAACGATTAAAGCAGCTTTGTTTGGTTTGTGGAATAGTTTTCCTGAAGAGCAAAACAAGTATTTAGACCAAACAAAAAGTATTGAAGGCTTTAATGATAAAAATGTTAGAATACTTTGGTTGGCATTGGCGTTGATAAGCGAAGACTATGAGTCTGAGAATCAAGTGGCTTACTTTAATGAATTAACGGATTATACGAGTCCTAAATACGGTTTTGAAATTAGAGAAAATGCTTTTAAACATTTATTATGGATTAGTGCTTGTGCAGAGGACTGCGAAGAAAATTTAAAACAAGCCACCACGCATCATAATTGGCGATTTTCAAAATATGCTAAGGAAACGCTTAAAACTAGGCAATGAGTTTAGTGTTTTCCGTCATTCTGAGCGAAGCGTGAGCGTCCGTTTGTTAAAAAAACCTCAGTTAAATTCGAAAGATTGCCACGTTATTCGATAATTATCGAAACTCCTCGCAATGACGTAATTATTTTCTTCTTTCTAAACTAGTTGGACTTCTACAAATTAAACAACCTGCTAAATACGTGATGGAAAGTTCGTAAACACCATCGGTTCTTCCAATATCTGTGGTGTTTATATCATAAGAAAAACCAAAACGTAGTTGTTCGAATTCTAATCCTACAAAGGCATTAATTGAAGTTAATAAATGACTATTAGAATTGTTTTTGGAAGGATTAGTCACAGCCGTAGCACCTAACATGAGTTTTTCTAGTTTTATTATTGTACTAATATCTAGTCTGTTATATTCGCCTTGCTGCATATAATTAGCTGAAATAAGCATATCGTTATAGTCGAAATAAGGAAACTTATAGCTGGCATGCAATGAATAAAAAATATCCAAAGGCACATTGCCGTTTTCAGTAAATGAAATGTTGGGTTTATTTAAATGTTTTACCGTAGCTCCTAGCCACAAGTCGGTATCGTTACTCGTGTTTTTTTTATCGAAAACAAACCCTGCAGTAAAATCAACAAAGCTAATATTTCGGTTGGCATTTATAGCAAAAGGGTCAGATGATGTTGAGTTTATAGTTCCGGAATTAATATTAATTTGATCGGACAATACGAGGTTTCCGAAGTTAAATGATTTTGTTCCAAAGCCTACTTCAATGGTAGGTCTAAAGAACCATTCATTGGCTAGTTGAACATGATAAGCAAAATTAATATTCCCTTGTAGATGATTGTATTTTGTGTTGCTTTCATGCTGATTCAAAATACTAAATCCAATGCCGCCAACATCTTCTATCCAAGAATTAAAAAAGGCATATTCAGTATCTACTCTTAAATCTAGACTAGGCCATTGTGTTCTATGTATTAAACCAAAATATGAGGCATCTTCAAAACCAGAAAACCCAGGGTTTATGGTTTCAGGGACTAAAAAATATTGTGAAAAAATAGGGTCCTGCGCTTGTACTTTAAACGATAAGCAGCACAAAATAATAATTATGGATAGTCTTATTTTCATTTTGTTACTAGCTTATTTAATAGATACAAAGGCACCTTTTTTAGTAATGGTTTTGCCATAAAATGTTTTTGCTGACAGTGTGAAATAATAATTACCGTTTTCTGCTTCAGCGTCATTTATTTTTCCATTCCACCCTTTTATGCTTTCACCTTTTTCCGAATAGATTAAACTTCCCCAAGTGTCATAAACGTTAAATGTAATATCATTAAGCGCAACGGATTCAGGTGCAAAATATGCATTCATAGCATCTCCGTTTGGGGTAAATGCATTAGGCATTATTAAGCTATATCCTTTTTCAACTATTAGAGTTATTTGTTTGGTGTAAACACATCCAAATGGATAGGTCACTGTCTGTAAAACAATGTATGTGCCTTCATTAACATAGGTATGAACAGGATCTAATTCGCTCGAAAAATTACCATCTCCAAAATCCCAAGAAATATTTGTAAAATCCCCAATAGCCGTATTTGTAAATTGAATAGGGTCTTCAATGGAGTAGAAGCCGAAAGTGTTATTTGCTTCAGAAGTTAATGAGAAGTCCGCATCGCCTAACACAGGAATAACAATATCATATGATATACTCTTCTCACAACCTATACCATCAAAAATTGTAATTAATACAAGTCCTTCTTGGTCTGTGGTCATAAATTCATTGTTAGCTCCACTAACCACACCACTAGACCATCTTATTTGATAAGGAGGAACGCCTCCCGTTGGTTTAGCTTCAAAAATTTGATTTACCACTCTTGTCTCACAATTAAAATCAGTGATTGTGTCTACAAGAACATCAAGCGCAGGGAATCTATTAACTGTAAAAGAATTTACTTCTTCACATCCATTAGTATCGGTAATTATCACGCTATAATCACCGGGAGGGATATTCGTTAAGTCTTCCGTTGTTACTCCATTGCTCCATAAAAAAGTAAAAGGTAAAGTACCACCTGTTACTTGTAAATTTATACTTCCACTTTCTACAATATCACAATCAAGTGCATCCACAATTAAACCACTTGAACTAATCGGACTTGGTTCAGTAATAATAAAGGATTGGTTTATAGGACAAGATGGAGAGTCACTATCAGTAACTAAAACAGTGTATGTTCCAGGGGGTAAATTATTTCTCTCAACACCTGCCGTAGCATCGTCATCCCAAGAAGCTGTAATAGGAGATACACCCCCAAAAATATTTAAATTGATATATCCATCATCTTCTCCAAAACATGATATGTTTCGGACTTCTGGTTCAATATGAAATTCTGGACCAAGAATTTCAATATCAATAATTTTAAAACAATCATTCTGATCTGTAACAGTAACAGTATAAATTCCTGCTGATAGATTTGTTCTCACGGGACCGCTTCCAAGGTCACTCCATAAATACGTATAAGAAGGGACTCCTCCAGATACGTTTAAAGTAATAGACCCATTGCTATCACCATAGCATACGATATTAACTTTAGTTACATCTACAACAATATCTATTGGTTGGAGAATTTCAATTGCAGTAATAATTTTTTCACAATCATTTATGTCTGTAACCAATATATCGTAGATTCCAGCTAATAAATTATTTGCCGTAAACGAAGTTCCAGATTGAGTTTGAGTTGTGTTGAAAGGATTTCCTAAATAATCTATCCCAGAAATAGTATAAATATAATCTGGAATGGAAGATTGATCTATATTAACTGTAATTGTACCGTTAGAATCTCCAAAGCATAATAATGAATTATGGGTTTCACTTATCAATAGTTCCGGTGGTTCTATAATTTGATATTGACCAGTAATGACACAATTATTAGCATCTGTAATTTCTACGTCATAAGTTCCTTCTGATAGATTCGATTGATCTTCATCTGATGGAATCAATCCACTTCCATTACTTGTTTTCCATAAGTATGTATATGGTAATGTCCCTCCAGAAATCGAAATCAAAATCTCTCCATCATTAAATCCAAAACAAGAAATATCATTTACTGCATCGGTTGTCAAAATCAATTCATTCGGTTCAGAAACTTCATAATCCATATTAAATGTACAACTAGAATTATCTTCAACTGAAAGTGAATATGTACCAGGTTCTAAATTTGAAATTGATGCATTGTTAGAGCTAAAACCACCTGGGCCAGTCCAATTTATTATATATGGATTACCCGGACTTATTGGTGTGCCTCCAGAAATTATTGCATCAATTGATCCGTTATCATCTTGGTAACATTTACTATCATTAATTATGACTGACACACTAATTCCTGGATTCACTGTTATTGAAACATCAAAAGTTGCTCCTACGCAAATTCCTGATGTAGGTGTAACAGCATATGTAGCAACCGCAACAGATGTTGTCAGATTTGTGAGTGTTTGAGAAAAATTTACTTGTGGTGATGTCGAGTCAGTTGCTCCCGAAATAGATCCAACCGGACTAATATTTGAGAGGTTCCAAGTATAAGTTGTTCCACTTGGCACAATATTTCCTCCAATAGTTGAAGGGTCAAATTCAAACAATAAACCACTGCAAACTTCATCAAAAAAATCAACAATTACAGGTGTTTGACTAATATTAACCTCAGCGGTGTTAGAAACAATAAGTAAACAACCACCAACACTAAATGTAATTTCGCAATAATAAAATAAACCGCCAACATTATTCGTGGGAGGAGTGTAAATAGCGCTATTTGCTCCAGTAATTGGAGTTCCTCCAGAATTCATATCAGTAGTATTGGAGTACCATTGATAAATTGGGATTCCAGTTCCATTTTCATAAGAAACTTCTAAATTATTTGCCACTTCATTTATACAAATATCACTTGACATAGGTTGAGTGATAAAAGACGGTGCTTGTGTTATTTCAACTTTTGACGTATTTGATACAACAAAACAATCTAAGTTTGATGACCCTTGTGATATCTCCACATAGTAATAAAGTATCCCAACTGTAGTTGTAGGTGGTGTAAACGATGCATTTGTAGCGCCAGATATAAGTGTACCTCCAGAGTTGATGTCTGTTGTGTTTGAATACCATTGATAATTATTTCCTCCTATCCCTCCAGCTACAACAACATCTAAATTTGTGGGTATTGCGCTCTGACAAAGTGATTGACTTACCAACGGTTGGGTGTCAACTACAGGGTCTGGTAAAACAACAATTGTTGATACTTCACTTGCAATACCAGAACATCCATTTCCACTTAAACTAATCTCTACATAATAGTATTGAGAACCATCAGTTGTTGCTGCTACTGGTGTGTAAGTTGAGTTTGTTGCTCCTGTAATTAAAGTCCCTGAAAAATTATCATTTGTAACGTTGCTAAACCATTGATATGTTGCAGTTCCTGTTCCTCCTGAATGTGTTACACTGAGAGCAATATCTATTACTCCTCCAACGCATATATCTTGACTTACTATTGGTTGCACATCTACAGCAATTCCTGGGGTTACTTCAACCATTGCAGTATCAGAGTAGATCTCGGTGCAACCTCCGCTACTAAATGATATTTCACAATAGTAATATAAGATTCCAGTTGTCGTCGTTGGTGGTGTATATGTTACATTTGTTGCTCCTGGAATTAATATTCCTCCGGAGTTATTATCAGTAATGCTAGAATACCATTGATATGTGGCCGTTCCAGTACCATTTGTATATGCTACTTTTAAATCATTTGGAATACCATTCTCACAAACCGAACTATCATCTGGTTGCAATGTAAATACCGGAGCCGTTAATGTCTCTACCTCTGAGGTATTTGATAGAACTTCACAATCCAAATTAGGATTTGATTGAGTTATCACTACATAATAATATAATGTACCAACAGTAGATGTTGGTGGTGTATAACTTGCATTTGTTGCTCCGGAAATAATAGTTCCTCCTGTGGTATTATTTGTTGTATTGCTATACCATTGGTAATTATTTCCGCCTATCCCTCCAGAAACAACTACTTCTAAATCAGTAGGTGTTGCACTTTGACAAAGTGATTGACTTATTTCTGGTTGAGCATCAACTATTGGATCTGGTACTATATTAATTATTGCAACATTACTAGCAACACCTGAACAACCAGGACCACTTGTACTAATTTCTACATAATAGTATTGAGTTCCATCAGTTGTTGCTGCTATAGGTGTATATGTTGAATTAGTTGCTCCTGGAATTAAAGTCCCTCCAAAATTATCATTTGTAACATTGCTAAACCATTGGTATGTAACATTCCCTGTTCCTCCAGAATGGGTTACGCTTAGAGCTGCATCAATTGTACCTCCAACACATATATCTTGATTTGATATTGGTTGCACATCTACAACAACTCCTGGGGTTACTTCAACCATTGCAGTTTCTGAATAAATCTCGGTACAACCTCCACTACTAAATGATATTTCACAATAGTAATAAATAGTACCTATTGTGTCTGTTAGTGGTGTATATGTAGAACTTGTTTCTCCACTTATTTCAGTTCCACTAGTATTATTGTCAACTGAATTTTCAAACCATTGATAGGTTGCAGTTCCTGTTCCATTTTCATATACTACTTCTAAAGTATTTGGTGTACCATTCTCACATACTGAGCTATCAATTGGTTGCAATGTAATTGTTGGAGCTGATAACACTTCTATCTCTGAGATCTCAGAGGTAATATTACAAGTTGCATCTAAAGTTTGAGAAATAACGACATAATAGTACAATGTTCCGATGGTATCAGTTGGCGGATCATATGTTGAATTTGTAGCCCCAAATATTTCATTTCCTCCCGATGTGGAGTTTATCGTATTCACATACCATTGATATGAAAGAGAGCCTGTTCCAACGGAGGCTGTAACTTCTAAATCCGTAGAAATTGAATTTTGACACAGGGTTTGTGAAGACAATGGTTGAGCATCAATTACTGGTTGATCAAAAATTGAAAAATTTTCTGTAACAATACTATTTCCACAATTATTTGTAACTTCTAACGTAACTGTATAATTACCAGGAGTTGCATAATTTATTGCTACAGGATTGGCTATGTTAGATGATTCTGGTTTTCCCCCTGGAAAACTCCAACTGTAAATAACATCTCCAGGATTATCTGTACATATCTCGATAGTTGCCGAAGGTGAAATACTCGTTGCGCCGCAATAATTTGCAATATTTGCAATGTTGGCAGTAGGTGGGCTTTTTACAGAAACACTCTGGGCAGAACTTGTTACAGAACCACAGTCATTGGTTGCCTCTAACGATATATTATAAATTCCTGCTGCATTAAATTGAAACTGAGGATTTTCAGAAGTTGCATTAGTACCTCCTAAAAATTCCCAACTTTCAGTTGTTCCGCAATTTGCCGGAGTATAAATTACCTCCCATAAATAAGAAACAGTGCTACACATATTTGTCGTATTTGTAGCATTGGTGACAATACTTGTAAACGGAAAACAACCTTCGTAAGTATTTAAATTAAAAACTGGAACGGGTGGTTCTTCTATACAGATTTGATCAGTAATAGCTGTTGTTGGATCACAAAAATCATTATCACTATACATTGTAACGGTAAAAGGGCCTGTTGATGTATATGTATGGGTTACACTTGTTGGTAAGCCATATGGAGTTTGAAATATTGGGCTTCCATCACCAAAATCCCAAAAATACACGGCACCTCTATCACAACTTGAATCGTAACCAGGGATAGAATTATTTTGAAATATTATGGATTGGTTTAAACACCCAACATCTGGACCATCAAAAGCCAAAGTAGGGTTAACAATTACTGATATATCATTAAGGTTTACTGTTGAACTTGAGCATTCATTTGTAACTACTAAAAAGGGTCTAAAAACTTTGTCATTTGGACAACTTGACGAAGAATACTCATAAGGAACAGGAAAGTCCAAAGTACCATTCGGATCAAAAGCAAAAAGATCAGATTGAGTATAAACAATCGGAGCACTTCCATCACCATAATTAACAGCATAAGCACAATCATCGGTATTTCCGCCCCAATTCGTAATTAAAAACTCAATAGGGTCCATAGGAATACAAAGATTTGTTGTGCTTCCTGGGTTCACAAATCCAGCTGATGGATTTGTATAATTTTTAACTGTAAATGTTTTTGAACTTGTACATCCATTATCTCCTAACGCAATTATGGTCATATCAAAAACATCAATTCCATTGTATTCATGTGGAATACTAGTTCCAATCGGGAAGGAGGTTACAACTTCATCAGGAGAGCCATCACCCCAACTAATTGTATATTGAGAAATACAACTATTTGATGGAGACTGATTTTGCAATTGAATTGCATAAACAGGATCCGTTGAGCCACAATTATTAAATGCGTTATTTTGGTTTGAAACGGATGGATCATAAAAATTTATATCTGGACGAGGTAAAACCGTAACAATTTTATCAACTACAACATCACCATCATCATCCGTAACAGTTAGAATAACAGTAAAATCTTGATTATTACAACCGTTTGAACTATATGTATGGTTAGGAGCTTCATTTGTTGAAGAAGTAGAATCTCCAAAGTCCCAAAGGTAGAATAAATCCCCATTTTCCCCAGAAACTGTTGGCGTAAATGAAATTGTTGAACCTGAACAGCTTTTATTATTTGTAAAAGTAAAATTTACTGTTGGTGGTAGTAAAATTTTCAGTGTGCTTTCTGTACTTTTTATGTTAAGTACATCATCCAAAATATTAGTATTGTTAAGTGAAAATATAGATAAGCCAACTATAATGGAGAGTATAGTGGCAAGAGCGAAATTCTTCCTCATGAACAAAATTTGATTAATAGCTGAGACTAAAGTAATTATTCTTTTTTTTAATAGTAGTCTGAAATGACATTTTTTGTATATATTTTCTTTAAAACACATAAAAAAGGGTATAAAATTCAAGTTGACAAATATTGATGATTGGTTTGGGTGAATTTTAAATTGATAACTTTATATTTATAAATTAAAGATTAATATGAAAGCATTAGTAATTTCTGGAGGAGGTAGTAAAGGCGCATATGCAGGTGGTGTTGCTGAGTATTTGATTAAGGAAGAGGGTAGAGATTACGATCTGTATTTAGGGACTTCGACTGGTAGTCTGCTCATACCTCATTTAGCGGCAGGTAAGATTGATAAAATCCACAAAGTATTCACTAATGTTAATCAAAGAAATATATTTAGCGTCAATCCGTTTGTTGTTCGTAAAAAAGGAAATAGAGAGTTTGTATCTATTGACTTTTTAAACTCATTGTGGCAGTTTATTAAAATGAAACGCACATTTGGTGAGAGTAAGGCTTTGCGTCGATACTTGAAAAAACATTTTACTTACGAAGAGTATCAAATCTTAAAACAAACTAAAGATGATGTGGTAGTTACAGTCTCCAATTTATCTAAAAATAGTGTTGAATATAAGTCTATAAAGGATTTTAGTTATGATGAATTTTGTGATTGGATTTGGATTTCTTGTAATTATATTCCGTTTATGTCTTTAGTGAAGAAGAATGGGTTTGAATATGCCGACGGTGCCTTTGGTTGTGTTGTACCTATTCGAGAAGCCATTTTACGGGGTGCAACAGAAATTGATGCCATTATTTTAGAGTCTGAAAGTATGGCTTATAATAAAGTGCTTGGTAAAAATCCATTTTCTTTAATGTTAAACTTGTTTGGTCACCTTTTAGATCAGGTTGAGCGCAGTGATATCATAATAGGTAAGTTGGCTGCAAAAAATAAAAATGTAAAGCTAAATTTATATTATACGCCTTCAAAACTTACTGAAAACTCTTTGGTTTTTAATAAAAAATTGATGTCATCTTGGTGGCAACAAGGCTATTTTTATGCAAAACAAAAATGCGAACATGCACGATCTAACGAGTTACGTATGGAGGAATTACCATAAATCGGAGACCTCTTCTTTAATAAATGATAGTGCCGCATCACTCGGCGAGCGCCGTTCCATCATTTCGGTTAAAACAACTTCTCTCAGCTTATTTGCTGTATCCGTTTTTTCTAGCATACTAGCTTTTCTAATTAATTGAATTGTAGCATTTTTAGCAGTTGTTGCGATGCTCCAACATTTATCGCTAATATATATTTGTTGAGATAGATTATGCTCAAATTCTTGCTCTATACTTTGTATAAGTAAAGTTTCGTAATCTGCTTTATTAGAGTTGTTTGGAGCAATTCTAATTAATAATTTTGATGGCGATATACGTTCTAAAAAAAGAGCCATACGTTCATAAGCTTGCAGGCGGAGTGGCATCGCATTTACTTGCATGTCTTTTTTTAATAAAAAGCGTCTACGACCATCTTCGTTTTTTGTGTGTTCTCTAAAAAAGTAATAGGCTGTAATTCCAGTGATTATTGAAGGAATAGCAAATAAGAAAAGGTCAAAAATTCTACTTAATTCCATAAAAAAATAATTTAATTACAAACATAGGTGGTTTGTGTTTATTGTACAAGAAATTATTAAATACTAGTGACTGTGAATAATATTTTCACGTAAAGATGTTAAGTTAGAATATAACTACAAAGAGTTTCAAAATGAGGAGTAGAGTGTTAATTTTAGCTTAATAAAATGTGGAATTTTTTTGAGATTGAGTAAGACTGAAAACTGCGACTGCAACTAAAAACTATTCAGCCCCTCCCAAATATAAACAATCTTTTAAATTTTGCATACTCTTAAATGGCACAGATGCTTTCTCATACATATATGTTCTGCTTAATTCTTTTGAAAGGTGCTGATCGTCAACATTTATTTCAATATCACTCATTTTAAATTCACAAGGATGTTCATAACCGGCAGCATGAGTAATTTCTACTAACTCTTTTCTAAAAGTTTTAAAATATTGCGCTAAACGCTCAGATTTTAGTGTTGGGTCAATGCCATTTTGAAGCCATTTACTTTGAGTAGCCACACCACTTGGGCAACGATTGGTATGACATACTTGCGCCTGAATACAACCAATGCTCATCATCGCTTCTCTGGCCACATTAATGCAGTCTGCACCCATAGCAAAAGCCATAGCTGCTTTGGCAGGAAAACCTAATTTACCACTAGCTACAAAAACAATGCGCTCTGCTAATCCCTTATGCTTAAATAGTTTATATAAGTCGCTAAAGCCATAAACCCATGGCAAAGATACATGGTCTGCAAAGCTTGGAGGAGCAGCACCTGTTCCACCTTAACCACCGTCAACAGTAATAAAATCTGGGCCTTTCCCTGTTTTTATCATGATATCTGCTAATTCTTCCCATTGTTCTAGTTTACCAATAGCAGCTTTTATACCCACAGGTAAGCCTGTAGCTTCAGCTATTTTTTCAATGAAATCATACATTTCTAGTAAATTAGAAAAGGCTTTGTGATTTGGAGGAGAGAGTACATCTTTACCAACTTCAACACCTCTAATGTCAGCTAATTCTTTAGTTATTTTTGCACCTGGTAAAACACCACCTTTCCCAGGTTTAGCGCCTTGTGATAGTTTTATTTCAATAGCTCGAATAAAAGGATTGTTATTAACGAGCTCTATCAATTTTTCCATAGAAAATCCGCCATCTTCAGCACGAACACCAAAATAACCTGTTCCGAAATGAAACACGACATCGCCTCAATTACTGTGATACGGTGATAAACCACCTTCTCCAGTATTATGATAGGCTCCGGCAATTTTTACTCCTTTGTTTAACGACTCTACCGCTTTCGCAGAAAGTGAGCCAAAACTCATAGCAGAGACGTTTATTACTGATGCTGGTCTATAAGGTTTTTTCCTTTTATTAAATTCACCCATGACTTTAGCACAGGGTAAAAATGTTTGATCAATTTTATTAGGATGATTTTCAGGCAGTTTATAAGGCATCATGGCATTATTTATAAAAATATGTTGATGCTCATAGATATCTCTATCCGTTCCAAAACCTTCATAATTGTTTTCTTTTTTCGCTGAAGCATAAATCCAACCGCGTTCGATGCGATTAAAAGGTAATTCTTCTCTGTTGTTTGCTACAAAATATTGACGCATTTCCGGACCAATACTTTCAAGCCAATAGCGTAAATGTCCAACAATAGGAAAGTTGTGGCTTATTGTATGATTCTTTTGAAAAAATATATCGCGTATAGCTACAAGAACTAAGAAAAGTAAAATCCATGCCCACCAAGCTATGTTTGATAAAAAATCTAATATTGAATCCATATTAATTATTTAAAAAATCAAAAGTTATTTGTGTGAATGCTTTAACTCCTAAAAGTAGTCCGCTCTCATCAATTAAGAAATCTGGTGTATGGTGAAGCGGCGGTTTATTATTATTTTTAGGTTTTCCACCCAAATAAAAATAAAAACCAGGTATTTTTTCTTGATAAAATGAAAAATCTTCACCAATTGTTTCAGCCTTTATTTGTGTGACGTTATCTTTTCCAGCTGCAAGCTCTAAAGAAGGTAGCATTTTAGATACTAATTCATGATTATTATAGGTTACTGCTGTAAAATTTTCAAAGCTAATACTAGCTTCACCACCATAGGCTTTAGCAATCGTTTCAGTCATGTCTTGCATGCGTTTCATAATATGCATTTTCATTTTAGGATCTAAAGTTCTTACCGTACCTATAAGTTCAGCACTTTCAGGAATAATATTGAAGCGAACACCACTTGTAATTTTTCCAATACTAATTACTGCAGCTTCGTTAATAAGTTCCGATTCACGACTAATAATAGTTTGTAGGCCGTCAATAATTTTTGCTGAAATAAGGATAGGGTCAACACCTAACCAAGGCTCAGACCCATGAGTTTGCTTGCCTTTTACATTAATGGTAAAGCGCTCTACAGCGGCCATAGCACCACCAGGTTTGTAATGAATTTGTCCTACATCAACACCAGAACGAATATGCAAACCAAAAATAGCATCTACTTTTGGATTTTCTAGAACACCTTCTTTTATCATGAGTTTAGATCCGCCTTCTTCTCCGGGTGGAGGACCTTCTTCTGCAGGTTGAAAAATAAATTTAACAGTACCATTAATCTTATCTTTATTTTTTGAAAGAATTTCGGCTACACCCATAAGAATAGCAGTATGTGCATCATGTCCGCAAGCATGAGCAACACCTGTTTTAGTTCCTAGAAACTCAGTTTCAACAATAGATTTGAATGGTAAATCATTACGTTCAGTCACAGGAAGCGCGTCAATATCAGCTCTTAACGCAATCACTTTTTCTGATGAATTTCCTTTTAAAATGGCAACCACGCCTGTATGGGCCACATGAGTTTGTACTTCTAAACCGAGTGATTTTAAATGTTTAGCAATTTTTTCTGAAGTTTTAAACTCTCTATTGGATAACTCAGGATTTTGATGAAAATCACGGCGCCATTCAATAACTTTCTGTTCAATTTCAATGTACTGTTTTTTTAAATCATTCTGAGAAAAAGCAAAAGAAATAAATAAGAAAAGCAATAGATTAAAGAGGGTTTTCATAAAAAAATAAATTTTTGAAGTTAAAGATATTCAAATTTTACTAAAGGATGGTGTAACGGTAAATTGTTTATAATTATTAATAATTCAAGTATAAAAAAAGCATAACATTGGTTAATTTCACGGGATAAAATTGAAGATGATTTGGAAAAGTATTTAAGCCAGTTAAATGATGCACAATTAGAGCCTACAATTCAAGTTGATGGTCCCATGATTGTTATTGCTGGCGCAGGTTCTGGTAAAACACGTGTACTTACATACCGTATAGCTTATATGATGAGTAAAGGTATTGATCCCTTTAATATCTTATCGCTTACGTTTACTAATAAGGCGGCGAAAGAAATGAAAGCGCGTATAGCTAGTATTGTAGGTGCTAGTGAAGCTAAGAATTTATGGATGGGAACGTTTCACTCCGTATTTGCTAAAATTTTGCGTATTGAAGCAGATAGGATAGGCTACCCGAGTAATTTCACCATTTATGACACACAAGATTCTGATAGATTAATTGCTTCAATTATTAAAGAATTGAATCTTGATAAGGATATTTATAAATACAAGCAGGTACGCTCAAGAATTTCGTCTTATAAAAATAGTTTGATTACGGTGCGCGCTTATTTTCAAAACCCCGAACTTAAGGAAGCTGATGCTATGGCCCGTCGTCCGCGAATGGGTGATATTTATAAAGAATATGTTGAGCGTTGTTTTAAGGCTGGCGCAATGGATTTTGATGATTTACTTTTAAAAACCAATGAGTTATTGACACGTTTTCCTGAAGTTCTGGCTAAATACCAAAACCGCTTTAGGTATATTTTGGTTGATGAGTATCAAGATACCAACCATTCGCAGTATTTAATTGTGAGAGCCTTATCAGATAAATTTCAAAATATTTGTGTTGTGGGTGATGATGCCCAAAGTATTTATGCGTTCCGTGGTGCAAATATTAATAATATTTTGAATTTCCAGAAGGATTATGATGATGTTAAAGTCTTTCGATTGGAGCAAAATTACAGGTCTACAAAAAACATTGTAAATGCAGCAAATTCTATCATTGATAAAAACGAAACAAAACTTGATAAAATAGTTTGGACAGCTAATGATGAAGGTGCAAAAATAAAAGTAAACCGTTCGTTAACTGATGGTGATGAAGGGCGGTTTGTGGCGAGTACGATTTGGGAAAATAAAATGCAAGATCAGTTAATGAATAGTGATTTTGCTATTTTGTATAGAACCAATGCGCAATCACGTTCCATTGAAGATGCTTTGCGAAAGCGAGATATTCCTTATAGAATTTATGGAGGTTTATCGTTTTATCAACGGAAAGAAATTAAAGATGTATTGTCTTATTTACGTTTAATTATTAATCCTGCTGATGAGGAAGCTCTTAAACGGATTATTAATTTTCCACCCCGTGGCATCGGACAAACTACAGTTGATAAATTGATTGTATCAGCAAATGGATATGGACGAACCATTTTTGAGGTAATGAAAAACATTGAAAAAACCGATGTTAAGGTTAACTCTGGTACTAAAACCAAACTTCAAAATTTTGTTACGCTTATAGAAAGTTTTCAAGTATTAAATCAAACTGCCGATGTTTTTGAGTTGGCAGAACATGTTACTAGAACTACAGGTATAATTAAAGAATTCAATAAAGATGGCACGCCAGAAGGTGTTGTTAAAATGGAAAATATTGAAGAGCTTTTAAATGGTATGAAAGACTTTGTTGAAGGTCAAAAAGAAATTGCTGATACCACTGGTAATTTAGCTGAGTTTCTAGAAGATGTGGCATTGGCAACAGATATTGATGGCGATAAAGGTGATCCAGACCATGTAGCTTTAATGACGATACATTTAGCAAAAGGATTAGAATTTCCAACTGTGTTTGTTGTTGGACTTGAAGAAGATTTATTTCCTAGTGCGATGAGTATGAATACCCGAAGTGAACTAGAGGAGGAGCGACGCCTATTTTATGTGGCCTTAACCCGTGCTGAGAAGCAAGCATATCTAACTTATGCATTATCAAGATACCGCTGGGGTAAACTGATTGATTCTGAACCTAGCCGTTTTATTGAAGAGATAGACGAGCAGTATTTAGATATTGTGACACCAATTGAAGAACGTCGATTTAACCCAATGCTTTCTGCTGAAATTTTTGGCGATGTTGAACCAAATAAAATCAGATACAAACCAGCAAAACAACCTGTATTTAAAAAAGGAAATAATATTAAGAAAGAACCTGAAAAATTTAAAGTAACAACGCCCAAAAACTTAAAACCTGTTGCAAAAACTAATGGAAATACTAATTTATTTGATAGTAAGTTAGTTGTTGGTAATATTGTAAAGCATATTCGGTTTGGTACAGGTGAAGTGATGAAGATAGAAGGTGCTGGCGCAGATATTAAGGCTGAGATTAATTTTCAGCATGGAGGTGCTAAAAAATTATTACTACGTTTTGCTAAGTTGGAGGTAATTGGATAAATTAATTATAAGTTAGAAAACCATGGCTGAATTTTTAAGAATATATGAGGAAAACCCCAATACTAAAGAAATTAGCAAGGTGGTTAAAGTCTTAAAAAAAGGAGGACTTATCATTTATCCCACCGATACTGTTTATGGATTAGGATGTGATATTACAAACTTAAAAGCCTTAGAAAAAGTAGCAAGAATTAAAGGCATTAAGTTAGAAAAGGCTAACTTTTCTTTTGTATGTAGTGATTTGAGTAATTTGAGTGATTACGTGAAGCAAATTGACACATCTGTTTTTAAAATATTAAAAAGGGCTTTACCTGGTCCTTATACATTTATCTTACCTGGTTCAAAATCATTGCCAAATCCATTTAAAAAAAGAAAAACCGTTGGTATTAGAGTGCCAAATAATAATATTGCTTTAGAAATTGTAAAGCAACTTGGAAACCCAATTATATCGACATCTATCCATGATGAAGATGAAGTTTTAGAATACACTACAGATCCCGAATTAATTTTAGAAAAGTGGGATAATTTGGTAGATTTAGTTATTGATGGTGGGTATGGTGGTAATGAAGCATCTACGGTTATTGATTTATCTGAAGATGAACCTGTGGTTGTGAGAGTCGGTAAAGGCGATTTGAAAATATTTTAGTTTTTTTAAACTAATATTTACATTTAATCATATAATGTTTTTTTGAAGTAGAATAAATAAAATAGTCTATGAATATATCAGAAATAAGTAGTGATATTCCTTTATTTGCTAATGATACCATAATTTTTGGTGTGTTGTGTGTAACACTTGCACTCATATTTTATACATCGAGTTTACCTCGCTTTTCAAAATTTTATAGAATTATTCCAGCGCTTTTACTATGCTATTTTATACCTTCAGTATTAAGTTCAGTTGGTTTAATTGCAGATAAATGGCTCGATGTTTCTGCAACTATAAAACATTTGCAATCCTTATATGGTGATCTAGATGGCATAACAAATCTAAATACTTTAAAGGATTATATTATTACGCATAATATAGAAGAATCAGTGTATTCAAAGTTTATAGGTGGTAGTAAATTATATTACGTGTCTTCTAGATTTTTATTACCTGCATCATTGGTTCTTTTAACTATGAGTATTGATTTAAAAGGCGTTTTTAAATTGGGCAATAAAGCTTTAATCATGTTTTTGACTGCTACTGTTGGTGTCATGATTGGCGGCCCTTTAGCTATTGTATTTTTTAATTATGTGGCACCAGAGATTTTAATTGAGGTTGAAGGCACAGCGTTATGGAAAGGGTTATCTACCGTTGCTGGAAGTTGGATAGGTGGAGGAGCAAATCAATTAGCGATGAAAGAGCAATGGGAAGTTAGCGATAGTCTTTTTAGTATTATGGCTGTAGTAGATGTTTTAGTTGCCGAAGTTTGGATGGCGTTTTTATTATTAGGCGTTGCTAAATCTGATAAAATAGACAAATATTTTAAGGCTGATAATTCATCAATTACCGAGTTGAAGAATAAGATGGAGAAGTTTAGTTTAGAAACGGCTAGAGTACCTTCTTTTAACGATTTAATAATTCTTTTAGGTATTGGTTTTGGAGTGACTTCAATTGGCCATTTAGTTGGCGATAACTTAAGCGTCTGGATCAAAGAAAATGCACCTGTACTTGTTGATTTTGGATTAGGAAGTTCATTTTTCTGGTTAATTATTATGGCTACAACAGTCGGTATTATCCTCTCGTTTACCAAATTAAAAAGTTATGAAGGGGCAGGAGCAAGTAAAATAGGAACTGTTTTTATTTACATTTTAGTAGCTTCTATAGGTATGAAAATGAATTTAAATGCCATTGTAGATAATATAAGTTTGTTTGCTATTGGTTTTGTTTGGATGATTATTCATGTAGGCTTATTGTTTGTGGTTGCTAAAATAATTAGAGCACCATATTTCTTTTTGGCAGTAGGCTCGAAGGCTAATATTGGAGGAGCTGCCTCTGCACCTGTTGTTGCTGGTGCGTTTCATCCTTCGTTAGCTCCTGTTGGTGTTTTGTTGGCCGTTTTGGGCTATGCGTTAGGCACATATGCAGCATTTGCTTGTGCTCTGATGATGAAGTGGGTGAGCTAATTTTAAATAGAAAGTTGTTAGCTTTATTTTTGGAGATATTCGTTTAAAGTTTTGTATATAAAAATTAACGGATTTCACTCACTAACTTTTCGGTTTATTACTGACCTTTAGGGTATTATTTATTGCTTGTTTAGGCACTAAAATCACTATCTTTTATATACGTTGTTATAAACAGTTGCCTCCAATTTTTCTAATGTTTTAGAGTTAGATGGTCTTATTTCATCTGGACTAATTACTCTACCTTCTTTATCTAAAAATATAAACCTAGGCAGTGCACCAATATCATAAAATTTAACAAAATCCGAATTTGAGCCAGAGTAAAGTTGCACGCCTTTAATTGAATTTTTGGTAATATACTTTTCCCATTTATCATATTCGCGATCAGTACTAATAGAAATAATTTGAAGTTCATTATTATAAGAAAAGTGTTCCTCTAACTGTTTTAGAAAAGTATGTTCTACTTTACAGGGTTTACACCAAGTTGCCCAAACATCAATGTACACATATTTTCCTTTGAAATCTTTTAATGTTTTAACATTGTTTTTTATGTCTTTGAAAAAGAAATTATTTCCAATTTTATTAACTATTGATGTTTTATATAGGTATTTAATATTTTTCTGTTTAAGAATATCAGAGAATTCATCAAATTTTAATTTTACATAAGAGCTTAAGCTATCAACTACGTTTAGAGATATCCCTTTTTTATTAATTAATTCGCCTTTTTCATGAATGAGTATTTCAAGCTCCTCTTGTTTTATTCCATTGCGAACCATTTCAGATAACAGGTTTTGATATTTTTTAGAATAGGCTAAGAAATTATTAGATAACTTAAAGTTGCCTGAATAATCTATAGACTCGAAAAGTTCCTTCTCATCTATAAATAGAGTTATTTCGCTATTTGGGGAAATTACTAACTCTCCTAATTCTCCCTGTTTACCATCTAAAAATGAATAAATTTGATAAAATTTATTTTCTAGAATTTTCATAGTGTCAATAACTCTATTTGATTCCTTAAATCGAAGAATAGACTTTATCTCCCACGATTTATCTTTATCATATATAATAAGGCTATCTAATAATTGCTGATTAGTTACATTAACTTCTATTACAGAAATAGGATTTTTTATTTCTTCCTTGCAACTGGAAATTAAAGTAGATACCATAAATATAATTATAGATGGCTTTATCATTTTATTTAGCATTGTTTATCATGTGTTCGAGTATAGTTTGTGCGCAATAGAGTAGAGTTTACAAAGTTCGCTCTTTGTGTGTTTGCCGATTGTAAGTTCGGCTAAAATTTTTAATTTAAAAGCTTCACTGTAACGTCTAATTAATTTGTCATTTCTGTACATAATATTTACAATTATGTAGCCTTATTTCAGGACATGTCAATATTATGGGCAACGGTTTTTTGTATGGTTAGTTGCGTGTTCCAGCATCTAATTTAGCAAATAAATCACAGATAGAAAATTCCAGCGGAATTTTCTAAGTAGGCAATTGCCCAAGTAATTAATTATAAACGTTGTTGGTAATTGTATTAACTTTTTTCCTTTTTATGTGGGTGTATAATAGGCTAATAATACCAATTGAAATTACCAAATGCTTTAATGTATGTCCGCTCAATATTTTTAATGTGCTCTGGGTTTGGTAATCGAAGTGCTCAAAAAATTTAGCAATAACATAAGCAATTAGGAGCATCCAATAGCCAATAGTTAAATTATATTTTGATTTATAGAATAGGAGTATTATTAGTATTGCTAGAATTGGATAAAATTGAACTAAAAGGTAAATTTTAAGATCGTTAAAAATAATCCAATATATTACAGATATCAGGCCAATAAGGAGTGCAGGGAATAGTGTTTTTAAGCCAATTTTTAAGTCAATAAATTCACTGATAATAATTGAGAAAAGAGACATAAATGCTATCGTCATAGGTAGCCTATCCCAAACTAAAGTATTATTGTTTGGATTTAAATGATAATAACCAGAACCCAATGAGACGAGAGAGATGCCTAAAAAAAACGTTATGTATTGAATCTTTGTTTCTGATAAAGTCGCGGTTGTGTGCAAACCTAACACTCCAATTATTAAAAAAGGAATATTAGAAACAACATTCCAAAAATTAGGGATATTAAAGATTGTGTTAGAATCGCAAAAATTATGGTATTCTTTATTCTGCTCTATTGGAGATAAAATGAATATTCCAGCAATGGCAATAATCGTAATTGAGAATAATATTACATATCCAACTTTTTCTTTTTTCATTTTTTATTTAGTCAAAGATTGTGAATAATTGCTACTGGTCAGTATCAGAATGGTAGCCGACTGCATTGTACTTTTCTATTAAGTTACATGAAAGTTTATGTGGGCTACAACTTTTGTATTTACTACTGTCTAGGCTATTATTTTTACACATTGTTATATGGCGTTTTTATTATTAATTAGAGTTTAACTCCCAACTAGATATCTGCTATAATTTGGCAATATTCTTTTTATAAACAGCGTTATAATTAAGGAAACAAAAAAGACAAGAGATGAAACCATACAATATATTATAAATGAATTTGAGGTGAACGAAAAATCTAATTTCCATTTTAATATTCCAGTAAACCAAATTACAATTCCATGTGTAAAAAACACACCAAAGCTGTTTGCTGCAATTATTTCTAAAAATCTAAGTTTATAGTTTTCAAATCGATTTAAAAAAATCATAAAAAAGAGACACAAAAGAATTTTTTGAATAATCATCAAATCAATTCCGCCAAAAGTAAATGGGTCTTTATGATAGTTTCCGAATTCCCCAATATATGCTTGAAATATTGCAAGAGAAAGAGCAATACTTAAAATATAAAATTCCTTTCCTTTAATTTTGGAATACAGAATATTTTTATTTTCTGAAGATATTATACCAAACAAATAAATAGGCGAAAAGTAAAAAACATTTTGAAAAACTGAAAACATATTATATTCTATTCCTTCTAATGATTTGTGAATAAAAACTGAACAAATTAGTAGAAAAAGAGTTATCACTATCGAGGTTTTTAGCTGGAGTTTTATGAATCGAACAAAAAGTGGTGACATTGCAAAAACTATCATAATGAAAGGAATATACCAATAGCCAGCAAAACTTTTATCAACCCCAGTAAGATAATGACGAAATATAGGAAAGGCTAATAATTCATCATATCGAAGTGAAAGAGTATTTGATGATAAAATACCACTGATGCAAATCTTGATAAGTAAATAAACTATCGGAATTGTTGACAAAATAAGATATGGAACTAAAACATATTTAGTCTTTTTTATCATAAATTCTTTAAATTTAAAATTTTTATAAAAAATATGATGAAATAAAAAACCAGAAATAAATACAAAAAATGAAGTCCCTCCTTGAGTAAAGTTTTGAATTGTATAGCCTAATATTGAATTATATTTAAAATCAACTAAATACATACAATGTCCAAAGACAATAAATATAATCGAAATACCTCTAAAATAGTTTATTGAGTTTATGTACACATATTAATTTTAATACAATTTTCAAATGCCATATAACGCCTGTATATAGTTACTGGTAACTATATATCTGTTATGTGTGCTCTAAGATAAATAAAAATCTTAATTGTTTAACATTACTTGTGTTTACAGGTGTTTTATTAAGAAAAACGAATTATTATTCGGTGATAAACGTATATTTAATGTTTAATGTTCGTTTAATATTTAATAAAAATAATAGATTGTATTACTCACTACCATCAACATTTATTTTACGTTAATACTATACAATTCCGAATGTTGCATAATATGTTGAGGGGTGTAATTTTCGTCGCTTTCAGGTATTGTTGGTTAAGTATATGAATCCGTTTTAATAATTTACATAAAGCGTTAAACGAAGTTTACAGATTTTTTAAAAGTCAAGTAATAAACTGAAACGATAATTCATATTTAACTGGGTTAGCAAGGCCTAATTGCGGGTTTGAGTGAATTATTGAGACCACCGCCAGAGAAGCAAGTTAGTTCTAGGATATTTATATTCCTGAGTTTAATTATTTATAAATTGAAATCAAGGAATAAAACTTTCACTCTTTGGTTAACCTACTTGCCGGAAGGCAGGCACCATAAAAAAAGCCCAACTATACGTTGAGCTTTTAAATTATAATTTTTAAAACGTACTAGTTGTTACCAGCAGCTAAGTTTTTCATTTCTTTTTCAATCATATCATAAAATTGATCAATTCTTGGAAGTACAACAATACGTGTACGTCTGTTTTTTGCTCTATTTCCAGCAGTATCATTATCAACCAACGGTACAAATTCGGCACGACCTGCAGCAATAAGTTGCTGAGGGTTAACACCAAGTTCTTGTAACACTCTAATGATACTTGTAGAGCGTTTTACACTCAAATCCCAGTTATCAATTAATGGCTCTTTCATGTACGGTACATTATCTGTATGACCTTCCACCATACACTCAAAATCTGGCTTGCTGTTTACAACTTTTGCAACTTTAGCTAAAACTTCTTTTGCTCTAGTTGTTACGTTGTAGCTGCCACTTTTAAATAATAATTTATCAGCGATTGAAATAAATACAACACCTTTTTCAACATTTACTTCAATGTCTGGGTCGTTAATACCAACCTCGCGTTTTAAGCTTGTTACCAAAGCTAAAGTTACACTATCCTTTTGGGTAAGGGCATCTTGTAAACGTGTAATTTTGAGCTCTTTTTCTTTGATACTTTCTAATGTTTTTTCAACATTGCTAGCACCTTTTGCAGATAAAATAGTTAGGTTGTCATTACTTTTACGCAAATCTGCTATTTGCTCTTGTAATGCTGTCGCTCTCGCTGTTACTGAAGCTCTATCTTCTAAACAAGCGTTTAATTTTACTGTTGCAGAATTAAGCAAGTCTTGAGTTTCTTTTTGTTTTGCTTCTAAATCTGTGAATAATTTTTTTGATACACACGAACTAAGTAAAAGCATTGCAGATACACTAAGTAATAAGATTTTTTTCATGATTATTTTAAGGATTAATTTTATAAAGTATTTAACAAAAATATATAAAAATCGTTTGTTTTAAACATTTTAACAAAACTTTTACAAACGATTTATAAACTATTGTATTCCGTTTTTTTATTTACGAAATAATCGTATACTATGGATGTTCTAGAATAGTATTTTGTTTTGTTTTTTATTGATTTTCTTTGATTTAAAACTTGATTTAAATGATAGTAATAACTAAAATGTGCTTGTGTTATAGCTATAGTATGCTTTGGTTTAAATTCAATTAAGAATTTTATAGCAGCAATACCATCGAGAATTAAGCGGATAAATATTTTTCCTAGAATAAAACCATTGGCGTTTTTAGTAAGCGTAAAGAGACTGTTTCTAAAATTTAGGAAGGTTTTTTTGGGATTGCTATTTTTAAGTGTTGCACCACCTACATGGTAAATTTCAGAGCTGCCAACATATTTTATAACATAGCCAAGGTTTTTAGCGCGCCAACATAAATCTATCTCTTCCATATGTGCAAAATAAAGTTCGTCAAAACCATGTAGTTCTTTAAATATATCCCTTTTAATAAACATACAGGCACCTGATGCCCAAAATATTTCGGTCGAATCATTGTATTGCCCCAAGTCTTTTTCTACAGTATTAAAAATTCTACCTCTACAGTATGGATAACCATATTTATCAATAAATCCGCCAGCAGCGCCTGCGTATTCAAAACAATCTTTTTTGTTATAGTCTAATAGTTTAGGCTGAATAATGCCAGTATTGGTATCTTCTTTAAAAGTATTTACAATCGGATTTAACCAGTTTTGGGTAACTTCTACATCACTATTTAAAAGACAGAAAACATCAGCATCAACGGATTTTAAAGCATCATTATAGCCTTTAGCATAACCTGCGTTTTCTTTATTTTGAATAACTAATATCGTTGGGTAATTGGATGTAATAAAAGCAATGGAGTCATCAGTTGATGCATTATCTGCAACATAGATATCTGCATCTTTTGAATGTTGAATAACTGATGGTAAAAACTGTTCTAATAGTTTTTTCCCGTTCCAATTTAATATGATAATGGCTAGTTTCATGAAATATATTCTGGAATATCCTTTAAAAACTGATAACGTTCATTTTTAAAATCCATTTGACAATAATAATGATTTAATCCATTGGTTACCATTAGGAAAGTAGCATTTAACTCTAAATTATAACGTGCTATTTGATCGAATGCTTTTTGATTGATGCTTATTTTTGGAGCTTTACATTCCACTATGAGATGAATACTGCCATCTGTATTGTAAATAACAATATCATAACGCTTTTTTAATGAGTTTATAGTCAGTTCTTTTTCAACATTAATTAAAGATTTAGGATACCCTTTTTCTTGAATTAAATACTGAATGCAATGTTGACGCACCCATTCTTCGGGTTGCAAAATGATAAATTTTTTACGTATCGGATCAAAAATAGAAACTTTATTTTCGCTATTTTTGAATCGGAAGTGATATGTGTGGAAATTTAAATTTTGCACATCACAAATTTATCATTATAATGTCACTTCAAGTTATTTTCACAGAAATTTTTATTACGATTTGGACGAAGTCAAACAATTAGTTACTGACATAAAAAATAAAAAACTCAAGCCTATTTATTTTTTAATGGGTGAGGAGGCGTATTATATTGATAAAATCTCAGATTTTATTGAAGCATCTGTGTTGGCTGAAGAGGATCGTGGTTTTAATCAAATGGTTCTATATGGTAGAGATGTTTCGGTTGACGATATCGTTGGGAATGCGAAGCGTTATCCAATGATGGCCGAATATCAAGTGATTATTGTAAAAGAAGCACAAGATTTATCTCGTACTATTGAAAATCTGGCTAAATATGCCGAAAATCCACAACCTACAACGGTTCTAGTGGTTAATTATAAATACAAAAAGATTGATAAACGCAAAGCTTTATACAAAACTCTTAAGAAAACTGGTGTGGTTTATGAAAGTAAAAAGCTTTATGAAAATCAAGTAGCCGATTGGATTCGTCGCGTTCTATCTCCTAAAAAATATACAATTTCGCCCAAAGCTGCACAAATGCTCGTTGAGTTTTTAGGAACAGATTTGAGTAAAATAAATAATGAGCTAGAAAAACTACAGATTATTTTACCTGAAGGCACCCAAATTTCTCCAGATCATATTGAAGAAAATATAGGTATAAGTAAAGATTATAATAATTTTGAGTTGCGTAAAGCTGTTGGAGAACGTAATGCTATTAAAGCCCATAAAATAGTTAATTATTTTGCCGACAATCCTAAGGACAATCCTATGGTGGTCACAGTATTATTGTTATTTAATTTTTTCTCGCAACTTCTTCATTTTCATGGGTTAAAAGATAAGTCTCCTAGAAGTGTGGCTTCTGCTCTAAAAATCAATCCTTATTTTGTGAAAGAGTATATTACTGCTGCTAGAAATTTCCCTATGCGAAAAGTGAGTGTTGTTGTGGCAACACTCAGAGAGTTTGATGTTAAGGGTAAAGGAGTTGGTTCTAATGCAGTACCTCAAGGTGATTTACTTAAGGAGTTAATGGTAAGAATTTTGTCCTAATTTTATATGTAAACTGATATTGTGAGCACAAGCATTGTGAAGAGTAACAGTATAAAAACTAGAGGCATCACAAATTTCAACCATTTATCATATCCTACTTTTACAATGGCCAAAGATGCTAAAATCAAACCAGTTGGATTAATAAATGCGAATAAACCCATACCATATTGGTAGGCATTAACGATCATTTCTCTACCAATCCCAACACCATCTGCCAATGGAGACATGATAGGCATTGTTAAAACAGCCATACCCGAAGATGAAGGAATGAAGAAGGATAGCCCACCATAAATGTATAACATGGCATTGATGAATATGCCTTTGTTCATACCGTTGGTGGCATTACTCGCATAGTATAAAAGTGTATCACTAATTTGTCCATCATTCATTAAAATAGTTACCCCTCTGGCTATTCCAATAATTATGGCAACACCTAATAAATCTCCAGCACCTTTTACAAAAACATCTACAAAAGTGTGTTCTTTAATTTTTCCTATTACACCTATAAAAATGGCACCTATTAAAAAGACTACCGTCATTTCTAAAAACCACCATTCTAATTGAGATACTCCATAAATCATAATTATAAAACACAAAATAAAAATGAAAAGGATAAGACGTAAGCGAGTAGTTAATTTTAAAGAAGCATCTGTTGTACTGCCAAAATGTTTTTCTATTTCTTCCTTTTGATCATAAATAATAGATTTTGTTGGATCTTTTTTTACCCGTTGTGCATATCTCATAATATATAGGATACAAATTAGTGCTCCTAAGCCTAGCATTATAAATCTTATAGTAATTCCTGATGTCCAATTTATACCAGCGGCATCTGATGCAATAATAGTGCTAAAAGGATTTGTTGTTGAGCACATAGTACCTATAGAAGAGCCAATGTAAATACAAGCTAATGGCACCATCGCGTCGTATTTAGCAGCTAAAAATATAGGTATAAGAATAGGGTAAAAGGCTATAGTTTCCTCGGCTAAACCAAATGTGGTTCCACCAATTGCAATTAAAGTAGTCACTAGAATAATTAATATATATTCATAGCCTTTTAGTGTTTTAGCAAGCCATGAAATACCTGCATCAAAAGCCTTCGTATAATTGATAACACCTATAAGTCCGCCTATAATTAAAACAAGAAAAATAATATCGGCACCCTCAATAATGCCTTTTATTGGAGATTTAATATAGGCAATTACACCTTGCGGCTTTGCTTCAACTTTTTTGTAAGTATTAGGTATGCTAATAGGTTTCCATATGTCACCATTAGTAAATTTCTCTAATGGAATTTTAATTTCTAGTAGATTTAAAGTTTCCTGTGTCGCATCTAATACTTTAGTCTCACTTAAACTTTTTTTTGTAAAAGTATTTTCAATTTTATTATATGTTAAAGAATCATACGCTCCTGATGGAATTAACCAGGTTAAAATTGCAACTAATGCTGCGATAATTAATAATATGGTTTGAGCTGTTGGAAATTTTATTGTTTTCAATGGGATATATTTTATTAAGAATAAAGATAGTGCTATTTTAGTTTTGATTTAAAATTTAATAAGCAATGGAAGTTGATATTCATAAAAGCTGGATACCTTATTTAGAAGAAGAGCTTGATAAACCTTATTTTTCGGACCTCTCCAACTTTGTAAAAACTGAATATATAAATCACAACTGTTTTCCTCCAGAAAGTCAAATTTTTAATGCATTCAATCACTGTCACTTTGAAGCTGTGAAAGTGGTTATTATTGGGCAGGACCCATATCATGGTGAAGGTCAAGCCAATGGTTTGTGTTTTTCAGTAAGAGAAGGAATAAGTCATCCACCTTCATTAAAAAACATTTTTAAAGAAATAGAATCAGATTTAGGGATTCCATATCCAAAGAGTGGTAATTTACTACGCTGGGCGAATCAAGGTGTTTTGTTATTAAATGCTACGTTAACAGTAAGAGCAGATGAAGCAGGCAGTCATCAAAAAGAAGGATGGGAAGCTTTTACAGATTCAGTTATAAAGACTATAAGTGATAGAAAAGAGAATATCGTGTTTTTACTTTGGGGTGGTTATGCAAAGAAGAAGATTAAATTGATTGATTTAAATAGGCATCACGTTTTAACATCAGGACATCCTTCACCTTTAAGTGCTAATAGAGGCTATTGGTTTGGAAATAAGAATTTTTATGACACAAACAAATGGTTAATAAACAAAGATTTGCGCCCTATAGCATGGTAGCTTTTAGCTATGAGTTTTTGTTTCTAACATGAACATGTAAAAGTAAAAAAAGAGCCAAAAATATGGAAGTAAATAGGAAAATAGGGTATAACGTAAATAACATTTTTTTAAAGCCTTTATTCGAAAATTCAGACACTAAAAATTAGTAAAAGTCACACTTTTATCAAAAAATAAAAATTAACTTCCTGTAGGTGCAAGTGTTTGCGACGCTTTGGGCATAGTGATGCGTGTTCTTAAAACCACAGGTTTTTTGTCAATCTTAGTAACTCTTTTAGTTCTATTACAACTAAATTTCAGCAATAATAAATTGATAATTACAAGTCCAAAAAGAATAAGAGTAATTGTTAATAACATAGTAAATTGGGTTAAATATCCGGCAAAATACATTTTTATTCGATTAAATGCAAATATTTGTGAATAAAATCTTAATATCCCTAAAAATATTATTACAAAATTAATTAATAAATGACTACAAACAATACGTACTAATACGTATTTTTATATTTTTAGTACATCTTCAATATTTTATCTACATAATTATTGTCTTTTTAATTCTAAAGATGTTTTTTTATGTAGATTGTAATTTAATAACATAATCTTTAGCTGATTTATAATTAAACTATTTTCTACGTTAGACAAAAGTTTTTTGAAATGAAAACGCTTGTTTAATGAAATAAATTTATTTTTGAATAAAATAAAAACTAACATGAATCAACCTGAATGGGTAGTTGTTAAAGAATATCAGGATATCACTTATAAAAAGTGTAATGGTGTGGCTAGAATAGCGTTTAATAGACCAAATGTTCGAAATGCTTTTCGCCCAAAAACAACAAGCGAATTATATGATGCTTTTTATGATGCTAATGAAGATGTAAATATAGGAGTGGTGTTGTTATCTGGTGAAGGACCTTCAACAAAAGATGGTATTTATTCTTTTTGTAGTGGAGGAGATCAAAAAGCAAGAGGTCATCAAGGGTATGTTGGTGAAGATGGATATCATCGTTTAAACATTTTAGAAGTTCAGCGATTAATTCGTTTTATGCCTAAGGCAGTTATTGCTGTTGTTCCGGGTTGGGCCGTTGGAGGTGGACACAGTTTACATGTAATTTGTGATTTAACAATTGCCAGTAAAGAACATGCTATTTTTAAACAAACAGATGCTGATGTTACAAGTTTCGATGGAGGTTATGGATCTGCGTATTTAGCAAAAATGGTAGGGCAAAAAAAGGCTAGAGAAATCTTTTTCTTAGGAAGAAGTTATTCTGCGCAAGAAGCTTATGACATGGGAATGGTAAATGCGGTTGTACCTCATGAAGATTTAGAAAGTACAGCCTATGAATGGGCTCAAGAAATATTAGCAAAATCACCTACATCAATCAAAATGCTTAAGTTCGCAATGAATTTGACAGATGATGGTATGGTTGGACAACAAGTTTTTGCAGGTGAAGCAACGCGTTTAGCATATATGACAGATGAAGCAAAAGAAGGTAGAAATGCTTTTTTAGAAAAGCGAAAACCTAATTTTGATAAAAAATGGATTCCATAATGCAGAATATTTCTATTTGGATTTCTGCAATACGTTTAAGAACACTTCCACTATCAATTTCTGGTATTATTTTAGCAGCATGTTTAGCACATTATAATAGTGTTTTTGAATGGAGAATTTTTATACTTGCGCTACTTACAACGCTTAGTTTTCAAATTCTTTCTAATCTTTCAAATGATTATGGTGATGGTGTAAAAGGAACGGATAATGAAGACAGAATAGGTCCGGAACGCGCTATACAATCAGGTGAAATTTCACCAGAAGAATTGATGAATGCTATTAAATTAAATATAATTATATCTATTATTTTAGCTTTCACACTTATATATAGTGCCTTTGGTGTTAAGCACTTTTTACTCACTATTTTTTTCTTCTCACTTGGTATAGGATCTATAATTGCAGCTATTCGCTACACTATGGGCAGTAATGCTTATGGTTATAAAGGTATGGGTGATGCTTTTGTCTTTGTGTTTTTTGGTTTAGTAAGTGTTATTGGTTGTTATGTTTTATTTGCAAAACAATTAGACCATGTTACTTTTTTACCTGCCTTTACTATAGGATTATTAAGTACAGCTGTGTTAAATCTAAATAACATGAGAGATAGGTTGTCTGATAAAAAATCAAATAAAATTACCTTAGCTGTTAAATTAGGAGAAAAAAATGTTAAGATTTATCATAACATTTTAGTTTTGGGAGCCATAATTACATCGGGGTTATTCGGGGCTCTATATTATACCTCGCCATATAATTTAATTTTTACAATTACTTATATCCCTTTGCTTCTGCATTTAAAAAGAGTAAATGGTAATATTGATCCTAAATTATTTGATCCTGAGCTTAAAAAACTAGCATTAACAACGGTATTATTGGCAATCTTAATAGGAATTGGTCATTTACTACCATTTTAGTAAATTTAATATTCTAAAACTATAATTTTTTTAATATGAAAATCACATTTTATGGTCATGCAAGTTTGGGCATTCAAATAAAAGATATACATATTCTTGTTGATCCATTTATTTCATCCAATGAAAAAGCTTCTCATATTGATGTTAATTCGCTTAAAGCTGATTATATTTTAGTGACTCATGCACATCAAGATCATATTGCAGATGTTGAATCTATTGCTAAAAGAACAGGAGCTGTCGTGATTTCTAACTTCGAGATTGTTAATCATTTTGGTAAATTAGATATTGAAGGGCATCCTATGAATCATGGCGGGAAATGGGATTTTGAGTTCGGTACTGTTAAATATGTAAATGCGATTCACACGTCTTCGTTTCCAGATGGAAGCTACGGCGGGCAACCAGGAGGTTTTGTAATAGAAGGCGAACATAAGAACATTTATATAGCCGGAGATACTGCATTAACGTATGATATGAAGTTAATTCCGTTACAGACTAAATTAGATTTAGCCATTTTACCAATAGGCGATAATTTTACTATGGGAATTGATGATGCTATTTTAGCGAGTGATTTTATTGAGTGTGATAAAATTTTAGGATATCACTATGATACCTTTGGTTATATTGAAATAGATCATGAGGAATCAAAGCGAAAATTCTTTGAAAAAGATAAAGATTTGATGTTGTTAGAAATAGGTGATTTTATTGAATTATAGTTGATTTTTGAATTTATCGCACCTTACTTCTTAAAACCATTTTATGTAATAATTTTGGAGACAAACGTTTTAAATAAGCACCAACCTTTTCGAATTTACCAATATAAACCTCAAACTTATTATGTCTTATTGCCCTAATCATCTTTTTTGTAAAAACAGAAACATCTAAACCTTTTTCAGTCATTTCGTCTTGATACCCCTGTTTACTTCCATTTGATGTTAAAGCATTTCTAGCGACGTTTGTGTTTACAAATCCAGGACAAACCATAGTTACTTTTACATTGTCTTTTTCGTGTTCTAAGCGTAGAGCATCAAAAAAACCGTGCAAGGCATGTTTGGCACCACAATAAGACGAACGAAGAGGAGAACTAAATTTCCCCATAAGACTTGATACGACAACATAATGTCCAGATGCATTAGTAATAAAATGCGGTAATATGGCTTTGCTTAATGCTACTGTTCCCAGGTAATCTATTTCCATAATCTTTCTGTCTACTTCAATAGAAGTTTCGATAATAGGTGAGCGTTGGCTAATACCACCATTATTTATAAGCACATCAATTTTACCATAAATGGCTACTGCTTGTTCAGCCAATGATTTCATAGAATCAATATTTGCTAAATCAAAAGGAAGCACTGTAATAGTTTCTGAATTAATACAACTAGCTTTTACACGCTGTAATTCAGCTTCTCGTCTTGCCGAAATAATTAATTTACAACCTTTTTCTGATAATTGTTTTGAGAGTTCTTCTCCAATTCCTGACGAAGCACCGGTTATCCAAATAATTTTTCCATTTAATTTACTCATAAACTTATTAATTTCAATCAAAATACAATATTTTTGCGACACAAAATTATGACAGCCAATTATCATAAATACCTCCTCGATTTCAAACAGCCTAGTGGAACATCAAGAGGGACATTAACTCAGAAGGAAACCTATTTCATCATTATTAATAGTGAGATTAAACAAGGTATAGGTGAATGTGGGTTATTCAGAGGTTTGTCAATCGATGATAGACTCGATTATGAAAACAAGTTAAATTGGGTTTGTAATCATATTGATCTGGGGCTAGAGGAATTATTAACACAACTAATAGAATTTCCTAGCATCCAAATTGGTTTAGAAATGGCTTTTAAATCTTTAGAAAGCCATGATCCGTATGAATTGTTCCCTTCAAAGTTTACTAGAGGTGAAGATTCAATTTCTATTAACGGACTCGTATGGATGGGCAGTGAATCTTTAATGAAAGAGCAGATTGCTAAAAAAATTGAAGCCGGTTTTAGCTGTATTAAAATGAAAATTGGAGCGATAGATTTTCAACAAGAAATAAATCTGTTAAAATCCATCAGAAATCAATTCTCTTCAAAAGATATTGAATTACGTGTTGATGCGAATGGCGCATTTCATCCTACAAATGCTTTAGAAAAACTAAAAATTTTATCAGATTTAGATTTACATTCAATTGAGCAACCTATAAAACAAGGCCAAATAGATGCTATGGCTACTTTATGTAAAAAAACACCATTACCAATAGCCTTAGATGAAGAATTAATTGGAGTTTTTTCTGTAACAAAGAAGCAAGAATTGCTACAAACCATAAATCCACAATACATCATTTTAAAGCCAAGTTTAGTTGGTGGATTTTCAGGTAGTGATGAATGGATTAATTTGGCTGAAAAACAAAATATTGGGTGGTGGATAACTAGTGCTTTGGAAAGTAATGTAGGCTTAAATGCCATTGCACAATATACCTATACAAAGCAAAGTATTATGCCCCAAGGTCTAGGTACCGGTAGTTTGTTTACTAATAATTTTGAATGCCCTATGCAAGTCAATAATGGTCAATTGCAATACAATAATTTAAAAAATTGGAAATTTAATTTATAATATGGATTATATACAACAAGCTTATAAAGGGTTACACGATTTATGGCGATACATATTGGGGGTGGTTATTATATTTTTTGCGTGGCAATTAATAGGTATGATTCCTTTAGTTATTACGCTAGCAATAAAAGTATTAGGAGATAGTGCTGTTAATATGCCTACGGACATTACTCAAATGTCAAATGTATTAGGTAGTAACCTGTTCTTGTTTCTCATGTTGTTATCTTTTGTTTTTGGATTGTTAGGTGTATTTATTTCCTCTAAAGTATTGCATAAACAATCATTAACTAGTTTAACTACTGCGAGAAATAAAATTGACTGGAAGCGTTTCTGGTTTATATTTATTCTATGGGGAATGGTTTCTAGCAGTATGGTGTTGTTAGACTATTATATGAGTCCAGAAGATTATCAAATTAATTTTAACTTACAGCCATTTTTAATTCTTGCAGCTATTGCTATTCTTATGATACCGCTGCAAACTAGTTTTGAAGAATACTTTTTTAGAGGTTACCTCATGCAAGGTTTAGGGGTGATTTTTAAAAATAAATGGTTGCCATTATTAATAACATCAGTAGGGTTTGGTTTAATGCATATTGCAAATCCAGAAGTAGATAAACTGGGGTATGTGATTATGGTATATTATATTGGAACAGGATTGTTTTTAGGTGTCATTACGCTTATGGATGATGGCTTGGAGTTAGCTTTGGGTTTTCATGCCGCTAATAATTTATTTACAGCACTTTTAGTAACTGCCGATTGGACGGCATTTCAAACACATTCTATTTTAAAAGATTTATCAGATCCATCAGAAATGGGATTAGCTGAAATTTTTGTTCCTGTTTTTATTGTGTTTCCAATTCTACTTTTTATTCTTGCAAAAAAATACAATTGGAGTAATTGGAAAGATAAACTTTTAGGTGAAGTAGTAGCACCTCCAAAAGAAGATTATAAAATTTTAGATTAAAATATGACACCAAAATATACTAATGTACACTCAAAATTTAAGCTTGATAATTTAAGTTATACTTATGAAGACCTTATGGAGGTTGCCTATAGTTATGTTAAGGAGGGCTTATCTTATCAGCAGGAGCTTGGTGATTTTTTACTCGATTGGCTTGATGATAAAGATTATATAATTGTAAAAACATCTGGTTCTACAGGGAAACCAAAAAAATTAAAAATTAAGAAAGAGGCTATGGTGAATTCTGCTATTGCTACAGGTAATTTTTTTAATTTAAAACCAGGAAATAAATTACTACAATGCCTACCATCAAATTTTATTGCTGGTAAAATGATGATTGTAAGGGCTATTATTTTGGGTCTTGAATTAGATATGGTAGAACCATCTGTGCTTCCACGAATTGATTATGAAAAAGACTATGACTTTTGTGCTTTTACACCTATGCAACTTAAAAATTTTGCAAAATATTTAAAAAGCATTAAAACTGTAATTGTTGGTGGAGGTCATGTTTCAAATACTATTATCGATTTAATTAAAGATAAAAAACCGCATGTTTACGAAACATATGGAATGACTGAAACCGTTTCGCATATTGCAGTTAAAAAGCTAAACAATTTTTCAGGACAAGAAGAAGAGAAGTATTTCACAACACTCCCAGGAATTAAGTTGTCTCAAGACGAAAGAGGATGTTTAATTATTGAAGCTCCAAAATTATCTGATGATAAAATAGTTACTAACGATATAGTTGATTTAAAATCTGACTCTAGTTTTAAATGGCTTGGACGTTATGATAATGTCGTAAATTCTGGAGGTATTAAACTATTTCCAGAGCAAATTGAAAGTAAACTTCAAGATAAAATTGAGGGTGAATTTTTTATAGCTTCAAAAGAAGATGATACTTTAGGTGAAAAGCTTATTTTGATTATAGAAGGAAATAATAACGGTATAGATAATACGATTTTTGACGATTTGGATAAATACGAGAAGCCAAAAGAAATTTATGCCACACCAAAATTTAAAGAAACGGCTTCAGGTAAAGTCCATCGCAGAAAAACTTTAGAAGCACTAAATCTTATTTAGAACCACCTTCATTCTAGCATTAAATACTAATAAAAAAATATAATCATGAGTTTTATAAAACGTGTGCTATCAACCGTTACAGGAATCTTTGTATTCTTAATTATTTGTTTCTTTGGAATCTTGCTTTTAGGCGTATTATTTAGTTCAGAGTCTGATGATTTGGTGAAAGTGAGATCGAATTCAGTCTTAGAATTGAAATTGGATTTTCCAATAAACGATTATGCAGGAAAAACGAAATTTGTAGAATACCCTTTTTTGAATGAAGACAAAAAAAATGGCCTTTTTAATATTATAGATGCTATAAATTATGCGGAAACAGATGATAAAATTAAAGGGATTTCGATTGATAATAATTTTATAAATGCAGGAATATCGCAAACTAAAGCGCTTCGAGGGGCTCTAGATAAATTTAAAGCATCCGGTAAGTTCGTTGTTGCTTATGGAGATATGTACTCTCAAAAAGATTATTATTTAAGTTCTGTTGCAGATACAATTTATTTAAACCCTGTTGGGATGATGGAATTTAAAGGCTTGTATACAGAGCGCTTATATTTTAAAGATTTTCAAGAAAAGTCTGGATTTAAAATGGAAGTGGTAAGATTAGGTAAATATAAAAGTGCAGTAGAACCTTTTGTAGCTAGCGAAATGAGTGATAATAACAGAGAGCAAATCTCAGTATATTTAAATTCACTTTGGAATGAAATGAAACTGGATATTTCAAAGAGTAGAAGTATTCCAGTTGATAGATTGAATCGTATTGCAGATAGTTTATTAGCTAGAAATCCTAATTTGGCAAAATCTTCTAACCTTATAGATAAGATTGCATACCATGATGAGTATTTAAATGGAATGAAGTATGCTCTAGGAATAGATTCAGAAAAAGATTTAAATCTCATTGAGGTAGCTGACTATTCCGAATATGCATCAAATAAATTAAAAGCGAATTATAATAAAAATAAAATTGCTGTAATTTTTGCTGAAGGTGATATTATGTATGCTGAAGGAGAAAAAGGAATAGTAGGTCATGGCGCTATAAATAGATCGTTACAAAAGGCAAGAAAAGATGATAAAATAAAAGCGATTGTTTTAAGAGTAAATTCTCCAGGTGGTAGTGCTTTGGCAAGTGAATTGATTTGGCGTGAAATTGAGCTTACTAAAAAAGTAAAGCCCGTTATTGTTTCTATGGGCGATTTAGCGGCATCTGGCGGTTATTATATAGCTTCAAATGCTCATAAAATTATTGCTGAACCAACAACAATTACCGGAAGTATTGGTGTATTTGGAATGTTACCTAATGGTAAAAATCTAGCTGATAATATGGGGATTAATGCAGAACAAGTGGTTACCAACAAAAATGCTGTAACTTATAGTTTTTTTGAACCTTTAAATACCGAACAACGTCGTTTTATTAAAGAGGGCATTTTAGACATTTATGATTTATTTTCTAAACGTGTGGCTGAAGGAAGGAATTTAACTCGGGAGCAGGTTGAAACTATTGCTCAAGGTAGAGTTTGGACGGGAGCTGATGCAGTGAAGAATGGTTTAGTTGATGAATTAGGAGGTTTAGATTTAGCATTGAAGTATGCAGCGGAGGCCGCAGATATTCAAGATTATAAAATAAAAGAATTTCCTGTTTTTGAAAAGAATCTTGACAAAATGCTTGAAGATTTAGGATTAGCAAAAGCCAAGGAAACCATTTTAGCAGAGGAATTTGGAGAAGAAAACTACAAGTTACTAAAAGAAGTTAAAAGATTGTCTCAGAAAAAAGGTGCGCAGTTGTCATTTCCATTTAGTACTGAAATTAAATAGAATAAATCATACAAAATAAAGGTGAATTTTGATTCGCCTTTTTTTATGCAATTAACTCATTGAAAACATATGTTAATCTGTTCTTGGTATTGTAATACACGATAGCCCAATTTGATTCGGCAATAACTTTGGAAAATAAAAATTATGCAATTGTTTTAACCGCTATAATACTTCTGCCGGAGATTATTTCAGGTTTAAAAACTAAATCATTTTTTAAACCTGCAATACCCCCATATTAAATTTCTTTTCAATAGGAGCGTGGTTAGCAGCTTCAATGCCCATAGAAATCCAAGTTCTGGTATCCAGAGGATTTATAATGGCATCGGTCCAGATTCTTGCTGCTGCATAATACGGTGAAACTTGATTATCGTAGCGGTCTTTTATTTTATTAAATAATTCTTTTTCTTTTTCCGGAGTAATTTTTTCACCTTGTTTTTCAAGCGATGCTTTTTCAATTTGAAGTAAAACTTTAGCAGCAGAGTTTCCACTCATAACAGCGAGTTCTGCACTAGGCCATGCAAAAATAAGTCTAGGGTCATAGGCTTTTCCACACATAGCATAATTACCTGCGCCGTAACTATTGCCAATAATCACCGTGAATTTTGGTACTACCGAATTACTTACAGCATTTACCATTTTTGCGCCATCTTTTATAATACCAGCGTGCTCACTTTTACTCCCTACCATAAACCCTGTGACATCTTGTAGAAAAACTAATGGAATTTTCTTTTGATTGCAGTTGGCAATAAACCGAGTCGATTTATCTGCGCTATCATTATAAATCACACCGCCAAACTGCATTTCGCCCTTTTTGGTTTTAACTAGTTTTCGCTGATTAGCAACAATACCAACTGCCCAACCATCTATTCTAGCATAGCAAGTGATAATAGTTTGACCGTAACCAGCTTTATATTCATCGTATTCAGAATTATCAACTAAACGTTTGATAATTTCATACATATCGTATTGGTCTGCTCTCGATTTTGGAACAATACCATAAATGTCTTCAGGATTTTCTTTGGGTTTTTTAGAGTCACTTCGGTTAAATCCAGCCTTATCATAATCTCCAATCTTATCAATAATGTTTTTGATTGTATCTAAGGCATCTTTATCGTCTTTGGACTTATAGTCGATAACTCCAGAAATCTCGCAATGTGTTGTTGCACCGCCTAAAGTTTCATTATCTATACTTTCTCCAATAGCAGCTTTAACTAAGTAACTTCCAGCAAGAAAAATACTTCCTGTTTTATCAACTATTAAAGCTTCATCACTCATAATAGGGAGGTAAGCACCACCAGCAACACAACTGCCCATAACCGCAGCAATTTGTGTAATCCCCATACTACTCATTATGGCATTATTTCTAAAAATGCGACCAAAATGTTCTTTGTCAGGAAAAATTTCATCTTGTAGGGGGAGGTAAACACCCGCACTATCAACTAAATAGATAATAGGTAATTTATTTTCAATGGCAATTTCTTGGGCACGAAGGTTCTTTTTTCCAGTAATAGGAAACCAAGCACCAGCTTTAACGGTAGCATCATTAGCAACTACAATACATTGTTTGCCTTTAATGTATCCTATTTTAATAACTACACCACCAGAAGGACAACCACCATGTTCTTTATACATACCTTCTCCGGCAAAAGATGCAATCTCTATAGATTTTGCTTTCCGATCCAATAAGTAATGAATACGCTCTCTAGCGGTCATTTTACCTTTACTATGATGCTTTTCTATTTTAGATTTTCCACCACCTAAACTCACTCTTGCAAGCCTTTTGTTCAGTTCTGATACTAAGAGTTTATTGTGATCTTCGTTTTTATTGAAGTTGATATCCATAGAGTGATTATTTGTCACGAATTTACAAAACCAATCCCTGTATAAAAAGTGAATATTTTGTTAAATAACATTACATGGAATTATATTCCTTGGAATATATATTATTTAGAACTATCTTTGGTATCTAATTAATAAATTAAGAATGAAAAATATAATGGCTTTTGCAGGTAGTAATAGTAAAACTTCAATTAATAAACAGTTAGCGAAATATGCAGCAAGTTTAGTTGAAAATGCTGAAGTAACTACTTTAGATTTAAATGATTTTGAATTGCCGGTTTATGGTATGGATTTAGAAAATGAAAAGGGCATTCCAGAGAATGCACAAAAGTTTTTAGATGCTTTACAATCATATGATGGCATCGTATTGTCTTTGGCAGAACATAACGGTGCGTATTCAACAGTATTTAAAAACCTTTTTGACTGGATGTCTAGAATAAACGGAAAGCTATGGAGTGAAAAACCGATGTTATTAATGGCTTCATCCCCAGGAGCTAGAGGAGGAGTTACCGTATTAGAAATTGCTAAAGGACGTTTCCCATTTATGGGTGGAAATATTGTTGCAGATTTTAGTTTGCCATCATTTTTTGATAACTTTAAAGAAGGGAAACTGGTTAATGAAGAATTGCATTTAGAATTAAAAAGTAAAGTTGAAGTATTTCAAAAAGCGTTGTAACTTTATACTGAGACTGAAAACTGAAGACTGAAAATATGGGGGATATTTCAAAAGATATTAATTCAAACTTTGCCAACAATAAGGTGAAAGCGTTATTGAATATCATTTATACATCAAATTGGATTAGTAGCCATCAGAACGAGTTTTTTAAACCTTATGGCATATCTCCTCAACAGTTTAATATTTTAAGAATTCTTCGTGGTGCGGGAGAACCAATTAAGGTTCAAACTATTAAAGAACGAATGATCGAACGAGCACCAAATGCCACAAGATTGATGGACAAACTTAGCGATAAAGGTTTAATAAATAGATTGCCTTGTCCAGATGATAGAAGAGTGGTTCATATCCAAATAACTGATTCTGGTTTGTTATTGTTAAAAAATATTGATCAAAATTTTAAAGAAGATTTACTGGAGAATTTAACAGAGCATGAAGCTTCTCTGTTAAGTGATTTATTAGATAAAATTAGATAAAAAAAATTATACAAATAGTTTCCATGGAAACTACTCAATAATTAATATTATGAAATTAAATACCATAAATAGATTAGGACGAAGCGATTTCGTAAACATGGGTCCCATTCAATTGAGGCAACCTATACCAACGCAACATATTGATATTATAGATCCGTTTATACTTTTGCATCACTACGGGCCATACGAAATCTCAGAACGAAATAATCCTTTTGATCTAGGTCCGCATCCACATCGTGGTTTTGAACCTATAACATTTTTAGTTGAAGGAGAACAATTACATCGTGATTCTTTGGGTAACGAAAGTGTTGTAAAAGCGGGAGATGTGCAATGGACGACTGCAGGAAGAGGTATTATTCATGCAGAAGCACCCACAAAAGAATTTGTGCAAAAAGGAGGAACTCTTGAAGGCATTCAGTTATGGTTGAATTTACCAGCAGAAAAGAAGATGATGGCTGCTAATTACCAGCATATAAAAAATGAAGACTTTAGAGTAGTTTCTTCCAAAGACAACAAAGTAAATATTCAAATTATAGCAGGTGAATTAGAAGGTGTTTACGGACGCATTAAAACACAAACACCGGTAAATGCTTTTATGATTACCGTTGAAGCTGGAGGAAGGTATATTATTAAAGTTCCAAATTCGCATCAATCAACAGTATATCTGTTAAAAGGGGATGTATTGATAAATGATTCTGAGACATTAAAATTGAACGAAAATCAATTAATTCAGTTTAATCAAGATGGTGAAGGATTCTCTATTAAGGGCAAAGGTAGAAGTAAATTATTATTTATTTCTGGAGAACCCCTTTATGAGAAAGTAACTACTTATGGGCCTTATGTGATGAATACACAAACAGAAATAATGGAAGCTATGCGCGATTACCAAATGGGTAAAATGGGCTTTCTTCCTAATAGTTAATTTGATTGGGAATTGTCGGTATAAACTATCAACAGATACTATTTATTGCTCATATAACGAATATTTGAGCTCTATGTAGTGAATATTTTATTGGGCTTTGTTAATTGAATACTTTCCCAGTATAAATTTAACCCCAAATTAAATGAAACTTAAAAAAAATATCTTATTCGTCTTGTTATGCGCTAATATTTTTATTTCTCACTCTCAAACACAAGAAATTCCAGAAACTCCAGAAATCACAGAAAAAGATTCAACTATAGTCAGTTCATGGATTGTAGGCCTTGGTATTAATGCCGTAGATGATTCAGATCATACCAAATTTAGGGTATTTGATGTTAAGGATGCCTGGAATTCTCGACCGTACCCTTCACGTGTTAGTATTGGTAAGTATTTTAAATCTGGATTAGGACTTGAATTGATAAGTGCTATAAACAAATATAAGGAGGGTAAAATTGTTGAAGGTCTTAGACTTACTGAAGATATAGGCTATTTTTCAATCGATTCTAGATTGAGTTATGATTTAAATAAAGTAATTGGGGAAACTGGCTGGTTCGACCCTTATGTTGGTGTTGGCTTAGGGTATACAGATGCAAACAACACCCCTAGAGGTACTTATAATGCCATATTTGGTTTTAGAACTTGGCTTTCGGATCGTGTTGGTTTAGACTTTAACACATCTGGAAAATGGACTATGGATAATGATTTAACAAATCATATTCAACATGCAGTAGGTGTAGTTTATAGATTCAAAGCTGAAAAAGAATTAACTAAGAAAGGACAAGAAAAGCTTGATTTAATTAAGGAACTTGAAAAAGAAACAAATAGAATTAACGATTCTATTGCTTTAGTTAATAAGTTAGAGGAAGAGAAAAGGTTGTTAGCAGATCAGTTAGAGAAAGAGATAGAAGAAGCTAGATTGGCTCAAATTGTTAAAGAAAAAGCTAGAGAGCAGGAAAGAAAAGATATTCAAAATGCTATAGATGCTTTAGAAGATATTTATTTCGGTTTTGATTTATCGAATATAACATCAACATCAAGTAAAATATTAGACAACTTGATTTCTATCTTAAATAAAAATCCAGAGTTAGTAATAGAGATTACGTCTCATACGGACTCTAGAGGTAACGATGATTATAATAAAAAATTATCAGAACGCAGATTGAAGAGCACACTAAATTATTTATTTGAAAATGGTATAGCAAAAGAAAGAATTGTTGGCGGTGCTTATGGTGAAGAAAAATTAACTAATGAGTGTGATAATAACACAAAATGTTTTGATAATAAGCATAATAAAAATAGAAGATCAGAAATCAAAATCATTTCATTTTAGTAAATAAAATTTTAAAATAATTAATTAAGCATCCCACATGGGATGCTTTTTTATTTAAAAATACGATATTTGCTTTTCGACTAACCAATAAAAAGAAAAGATTATGGCAATGAATAAAAATACAGTATTAGCCTGGGCTACATGGGTTATGATTTTTGTAGGACTAGGACTAATAGCTCTTGGTGCTTTTAGATATGATGATGTTGCTGGCTGGGGTTTTGCAGCAGTAGGTGTTGGCTTTTTTTCTATTGCATGGGTGTTTAATGCTTTAAAAGGAAGAGTCTAAAAGTCTCAGTTTTCAGTGGCAGTAAACAGTAATTATTTTAATTAAAGAACTTTTGTTTTAGATACTAATAACTACCTACTACAAACTAACTAATAAATTTATGAGCGACGATAAAAAAGTAATATTTTCAATGTCTGGTTTAACGAAGACATTTCCGGGTGCAAATACACCAGTTTTAAAAAATATTTATTTGAGCTTCTTTTATGGAGCAAAAATTGGAATCTTAGGTCTTAATGGTTCTGGTAAATCTACTTTACTAAAAATTATTGCAGGAGTTGATAAAAATTTCCAAGGTGATGTTACCTTTTTACAAGACTATTCAGTTGGATATTTAGAGCAAGAACCAAAACTTGATGACGATAAAACAGTCATGGAAGTTGTTCGAGAAGGTGCTGCTGAAACGGTTGCTATTCTTGATGAATACAATAAAATTAACGATCAGTTTGGTTTGGAAGAAGTGTATTCTGATGCCGACAAGATGGAGAAGTTAATGAATCGTCAAGCTGAACTTCAAGATCAGATTGATGCTGCTAATGCTTGGGAGTTGGATACCAAATTAGAAATTGCCATGGATGCGTTACGTACCCCAGAAGGTGACAAAAAAATTGGTGTGCTTTCTGGTGGTGAAAAACGTCGTGTGGCATTATGTCGTTTACTTTTGCAAGAACCTGATGTATTACTTTTAGATGAGCCTACAAACCATTTAGATGCAGAATCGGTACATTGGTTAGAGCATCATTTAGCACAATATAAAGGTACGGTTATAGCAGTAACACACGATAGATACTTTTTAGATAATGTAGCTGGATGGATTTTAGAACTGGATAGAGGTGAAGGTATTCCGTGGAAAGGGAACTACTCGTCTTGGTTAGACCAAAAATCTAAACGTATGGCTCAGGAAGGTAAAGTGGCTTCTAAAAGACAAAAAACATTAGAGCGCGAGTTAGAATGGGTGCGTCAAGGAGCAAAAGGCCGTCAAACAAAACAAAAGGCACGTTTAAAAAATTACGATAAGTTAATGAGTCAAGACCAAAAACAACTTGACGAGAAACTAGAAATATATATTCCTAATGGTCCGCGTTTGGGCACAAATGTTATCGATGCCAAAGGGGTTGCTAAAGGTTATGGTGATAAATTGTTGTACGACGATTTAAACTTCAGTTTACCACAAGCAGGAATAGTTGGTATTATTGGACCAAACGGTGCCGGTAAAACCACTATTTTTAGAATGATTATGGGCGAAGAAACTCCCGATAAAGGTGAGTTTATAGTTGGTGATACAGCTAAACTTGCATATGTAGATCAAAAACATTCAAACATAGATCCAGAGAAAACGATTTGGCAAAACTTTAGTGATGAGCAAGAGCTTATTTTGATGGGAGGTAAGGAAGTAAATTCTAGAGCCTATTTAAGTCGATTTAACTTTTCTGGAGGCGAGCAAAATAAAAAAGTAAAACTGCTCTCTGGAGGTGAACGTAACCGATTGCATTTAGCAATGACGCTTAAAGAAGAAGGCAATGTGTTGCTTTTAGATGAGCCAACTAATGATTTAGATGTAAATACGTTACGAGCCTTAGAAGAAGGCTTAGAAAACTTTGCTGGTTGTGCCGTGGTGATTAGTCACGACCGTTGGTTCTTAGATAGAATATGTACACATATTTTAGCTTTTGAAGGTGATTCTCAAGTGTATTTCTTTGAAGGTAGTTTTTCTGATTATGAAGAAAATAAGAAGAAGAGACTAGGTGGAGATTTGATGCCTAAACGAATAAAATATAGAAAGTTAGTAAGATAATAATTCTACGATAAAAACTAAAAAGCTCACTGAAAAGTGGGCTTTTTTTTTAGCCATAAAGATGTCCAGATCCTAAATCAAAATCTGATGTCTTATCAATACTTTTAATAGTCTCAAAATTATCATTGAAAATATATAATCCATTTTCAATAGATTGCACGTGTTCATTATTGTGTAATATTCTTTTTGTTAGTATCCCTATTACAAATACTATTATCACAAATATTATGGTAAAAATCATTTCAATCATTAATATGCTTTTTAATTACCGCCATACATATGGCCGTCAGTAAAATCTTTATATTCTTTATCTTCTTTCATAGACGTGTTCATCTTTTCTAATCGCTTATTTTCTTTTTTAAGTAAATAGGATTTTCTAACTCCTAAAAGCAATATAATTCCGAAAAAGATAACAATTACGGTAAGAGCAACGACAACCTGTGATTGTGTAATTAAAGGAATAGTTGTAAAGTTTAAAAGCATAATAAATACATAATTAGGTTTGGTAATTAACAAATATAATATAAACTTTCAAAATGTTAGAATTTTTTTAGCAAGTGTAACAATTTCTTAATTTTAGACTTCTTTAATTTGAGAAATGACTAATAATATTGAAATTTAAAAGAAAACTATTTCTGTTTAGAATTTACTAGTAAAGAAGAAGGTTATTTTTTCCATTCAATGAAGTAGAAAAATAAATCATAGCTTTTATTACAATTTCTTGTTATATTGAAATAGAAAGAATAAAGAGCGACGCGTTTAGATTTTTGTAAAGTATAAAGACAGGACAAACTTTGTTATTTAAATAATATGGCAACCATTGCAGGTTCAGATTAAAAATAAATAAATCAAAATTGAATCAATTATATATTTATACTAAGCTAGAAAAGCATTTGTAAATGAGCAATAAACAGGTTAAAAACATAATAAAGAAGCTGCTTTCAGACAACTATTACATTTTGAAGAGAGTTACTTTTGATTATTTAATGAAAAGTGGCAAATGGGTAAACCAAATGCGAGAAGTTTATGATAGGGGAGACGGTGCTGGAATATTGCTATATAACAAACACAAAGGAACTGTTATTTTAATCAAACAATTTAGAATGCCAACGTATTTAAATGATAATAAAGATGGTTTTTTAGTTGAGGTTTGTGCAGGTTTATTGGACCAAGATAATCCTGAAGCATGTATTATCCGAGAAACTGAAGAAGAAGTTGGGTATCGTTTAAAATCAGTGAAAAAAATTTATGAAGGTTATTCATCACCTGGAGTAATGACTGAGAAAATGCACTTTTTTGTTGGAGAATACACCGATGATATGAAAGTTAGTGCAGGAGGGGGCTTAGCGAGTGAGCATGAAGATATTGAGGTATTAGAAATTCCTTTCGAAAAAGCGATTGGTATGTTGGAGAATGGAGAAATTGTTGACACAAGAACTATAGTGTTGTTGCAATATGCCCTGATTCATAAGTTGTTAGATTAAATTGATAAACTAAAAACCGTTAATTTTTACAGAATAAATTTGATTACAGTGAGTGAAATCTGGGGGGTTATTATTTTGCAGAGGAAACTAAAGAAATCGATATTGTACATCAAGCGGTAGATTCAGTAATAGCTATTCCTCAAGAGGATAAAAAGACTATAGAAATTGAGAGATTACACAGGCAGATTGATTCTTTGAAGGCTATAGGAAATTAAAACACCAGCTCCATCTTAATATCACTACGTTTGTAAGGGCTATTTGCCTCAACGGGTACCTCAATAAAACCATATTTTCTATAAATATAAATTGCATTTTCTAATTTAGTATTGGAGTAGAGTATAAGCTTTGGCAATCCTAAAGATTTAGCATAAACAATACAATATTGCATTAGTTTCTGACCTATTTTATACCCGCGATGGTTTGTTGATACCGCCATTTTAGTTAATTCAAAAAGGCCATTTTTACCTAATGGCATCAATGCTACTGTACCGACCACTTGTTTGTTTAGTCTTGCAAAAAATATATGTCCACCTCTATCAATTATATATTTTTCGGGGTTGCTTAAAACGTCCTCATCAAAAGGTTCAACATAAAAGAAGGTTTTGAGCCACTCTACATTTAAATCGTAGAAGTCTTTAGTATATTGTTTTTCAAAATTTATAATATCAATGTTCATTGGCTTTTATAAAATCTGTAATTAAATAAGTGATTAGTTTGCCAACTTGAGTACTTGTTTTTTTTGTTGGAGCGGCTTCACAAATATGTAAGTATGTCGCGTTTTTATGTTTTGCAAAATAGTTGAGAAATTGGCGTGTTTTATTAACGCTAAAACCACTCGGCGTCATAGCGCTACTTGGAGTATTTTCAATAGCATCACAGTCAATTTCAATTCCAAAATTACTATTCGAAACGTGCAGGTAAGCGCGTTCTAATTCTTTTTTAAACTTCAGTTCATTTCTAATTTCCAAAGCATCAAAAGTATTGTATTCGATAGATTTTGATTTATCAAGTGCTTTAAAAATCTTATCGGATGTATAATTTTCATGCAACCCAAAAATAAAGTAATTGGCTAACAACCCTTCTGCGAAAGCGTACTTAAAACCATTACCACTATGGCGGCCTTCTTCATCTCTAAAATCTGAATGTGCATCAAAATTAACAACATTAATGGGCTTTCCAACAGCTAAGGATGAGCCTTTTATATTTCCATATGCATTATTATGTCCGCCACCAATTATGATTGGTTTTTTTCCAGCCATTACAATTTGATGAATGATATAAGTAACATATTCATCAATGTTAGTTACTATTTTTCTAGCTTTTAAAATATCTTTTTTTCTGGATGGATTCAATTTTGAAACCAACAACTGTTCTTCTGTAAAATCTAAACGACCTAATATTAAAACCTTGTTAGCCCTTGTGAATTCATTACTGTGAATGTTTAACAAAACTTTAAGGGTCGCTTCCCAAGCCTTTGAAGCTCCAGTTTTTCCATGGTTTGCAAATAAACCAACATCTTCAGGTAAACCTAAAATGACATGTGTAACATCTAAATTTTTAAGTTGTTCGTATATGTTAGAAATGCTGGTTAATATTTGAACATGTTGACCAAATTTGGATTCACCAGAGCGTTTGTTTAATAGTTTGTTTCTATTAGTATTATTAAATAAAACCAGTTTGTCCATGAATGAGATGCATTTTGAATATTAAAAGTACATCATTATTTATTTAAAGCATTAAAACAAACAATTAAAATTAGAACAAAATTTAGATTAACCTTAACAAACATTAAAACAAGTAATTATGGAGAACAACAACAGCAACACGGGACTTAAAGTAGGATTGGGTATTGCACTAGTTTTATTTTTAGCGACAGGATTTTATACTATGAATTTGTATAGCAGTAGCAAGAAGGTACAGAATGAGCTAACTGAAGAGAAGCAATTAGTAATGAATGACTTAAATTCAATGGCAAAACAATATGACGAAGCTATTGGGGAGAACGAAGTAACTAATGCTAATTTACTTGAAGCTAGAGGTCGTATTCAGGGATTAATTGATTCTTTAAAAATTTCTGAAACTAACGTGAAAAGTTTATGGAGATATAAAAGAAAATATGCTTCACTTCAAAAAGAAATGGATGTGTTATTGGCTCAAAATGATTCATTACGAGTTGAGAATTCATATTTAGCAACATCTTTAGATAGTACTCGTGTGCGTTTAGAAGAGCGTTCTATTTTTACAGATTCTTTATTAGTACAAAATAATGCTTTAGCTGAAGTTGTAGAAAATGCTGCTATTTTAAATACTGTTGGTTTAAAAGGTTTTGGAGTTATTGAAAGAACATCAGGTAAATTAATACCAACTGAAAGAGCTACCAGAGCGGATAAAATTAGAGTATGCTTTACAGTTGCAAAAAATGCTTTAGTACAAGCTGGTGATGAAGAATTATATGTTCAAGTGATTGACCCAAAAAACAATACTTTAGGTTTAAATGAACAAGTTGCTTTTGGTGAGAAAACTTTAAACTACAGTATAATTAGCAAATTTAATTATGAGAATGCAAGCCTTAACGTATGTGAGTTTGTAACTTCTAAAAATGAATTTGAAAAAGGAAGATATACAGTAAACGTTTTTAACGAAAAAGATTTAGTGTCTAGCTCGGAATTTACTTTAAAGTAAATCGATTATAACACGTAATAAAAAAGCCCTAAACTTTAAGTTTAGGGCTTTTTTATGATATTATAGTTCCTTTAATTATAACTGTTTCAATGTTGTTTTCTCCAAATGAATACGGCAAATAATTATAGCTAGGTATTGGTTTTGTAATTATAAGGTTTGCCTTTTTTCCTTTTGTAATACTACCATATTCTTCTGAAATTCCCATAGCGTAGGCTCCATTTAAAGTAGCTGCGTTTATAGCTTCCTCGGGTGTCATTTTCATTTTAATACAAGCTGTACTCACCACAAAATTCATATTCCCGCTTGGAGTAGACCCAGGGTTATAGTCAGTTGCTAATGCCAATGGTAAGCCAGAATTAATAATTCGTCTTGCAGGTGTGTAAGGTATACTTAAAAAGAAAGAACAAGAGGGCAGTGCCACGGGCATAGTCTCACTTCCTATTAAGACATTAATATCCTCTTGAGTTAGTTCTTCTAAGTGATCTACAGATAGCGCATTATGTTTAACACCCATGGCGACACCTCCAAATGCATTAAATTGATTGACATGTATTTTTGGAATTAGTCCATATTGTTTCCCTGCTGATAAAATAGTTTCGGTATCTTCTAAAGAAAAATAGCCTTTTTCACAAAAAACATCAATAAAATCAGCTAAGTTCTCTTTGCCTATTTTTGGAAGCATTTCATTAATAATTAAATCAATATAGCCTTTTTTGTTGTTTAAGTAAGCTTCAGGAAATGCATGTGCGCCCAGAAATGTCGCTTTAATTTTAATAGGAAAATGTTTTGTAATGCGTTTGATGATACGCAGCATTTTAAGCTCAGACTCTAAAGTTAATCCATAACCCGATTTTATTTCTAAAGCGCCTGTACCAAGTTTTATAATGTTTTTAACCCGCTGAGCAGATTGATTATATAAATCATCTTCTGAAGTATTTTGAAGGGTTTTTGCAGAGTTTAAAATACCACCGCCACGATTAGCAATTTCAGTATAACTCAAACCGTTTATTCTATCCACAAATTCTTGTTCTCTATTTCCCGCGTAAACAATGTGCGTGTGTGAGTCGCACCATGTTGGTAGAACTAATTTATCAGTAGCATCAATAGTCTTATCTGCTACCATATTTTTGCAGCTTTCCATGCGGCCAAAATCAGAAATTTCACCATTTTTAATTAAAAGGAAAGCATTTTTAATAGTCGGTAAATGTTGCATGTCTTTACCTGAGACCTTTAGAGTATTTTGATCTCTAACTTGAATTAATTCTTTTATATTAATAATTAAAATAGACATAAAGTGCTAAACAATATAATTAAAGTTCTAAATTTAGGTACAATAAATTAGATATAATGAAAACTATAGGATTAATTGGAGGAATAACTCCGCAGTCCACAATAATGTATTATGAGGTTTTAAATAGTTTGGCCAGTGAACATTTTGGAGAGGGTCATTCTTGTAAAGTAATTATTAACTCAGTTAATTTTGCTGAAATTGCTAATCTCCAAAAAGAAAACAGATGGGATAAGTTAAATGATATTATGGCTGATGCTGGTAAAAGCTTGGAGTTAGCAGGTGCAACATGTATTTTAATTTGTGCTAACACTATGCATCTTACTATTGATGCTGTTAGAGAAGTTGTAAATATTCCAGTTATTCATATTGCTGAAGCCACTGCAGAAATAATTATTGAAAAGAAATTAAAAACAGTTGCATTGTTAGGAACGAAGTACACCATGGAAAAAAATTTTTATATTGATGTGTTGCACTCTTTTGGAATAAAAACGATAGTTCCAAATTTAGAAGACAGAAATAAAGTGCATCGCATAATTTACGATGAACTATCTAAAGGTGTATTAAATGATGCATCTAAACACGTATATTTGAAAATTATAAAAAAATTAATAAAGGATGGTGCAGAAGGTGTTATTTTGGGGTGTACAGAAATACCGCTTTTAATTAAACAAACCGATGTTTCAGTACCAGTTTTCGATACAACAATGATACATGCTACTAAATCTTTTATGGAAGCGTTAAAAATATAAATAGTATGAACCCTAACTTAGTATTTCTAAACTCATTTTTAGATGTTTCCAAGGAAACTTTTTCTAAACTTAAAAGGATATCTGTACCCAAAAAGCTTGAAGAAGGTGATCAGATAGCTAAACCAGGTGAAGTTCCTAACAAGATTTATATGCTTGTTTCTGGAATGATGCGAGTTTATTTAAGTTCAGAAAACGGAAAAGAGTTTAATAAGAATTTTTTCTTGCCTTTTAGTTTTGTCGGTGCACTAACAGCTTTGATACAAAACCAACCATCTAGGTTAACTTATGAAGCACTTACTGAATGTCAAGTTTATGAAATTAATTTTAGTAAAATAACTGAGCTCTGTAAAAGCGACATAAACATAAGCAACTTGTATAATAGAATACTAGAACATGTTTTTATTAGATACGAAGAGCGGCAATTAGAACTTATTTCTATGGATGCCAAAGCGCAGTATCTTGCTCTTCTTAAAAAAATGCCAAATATAGAAGAACTCATTCCGCAATATCAAATAGCATCATATTTAAGTATTACTCCTGTACAATTGAGTAGAATTAGAAGAAAAATAAAAAAGGAAGAGGTAAAAGAAAATAATTAAGACTATTTGTTTGTATGCTCACCACTAAAATATTATCAAAATTTTTATATTTTTAATGGATTTAACAAATGTTAATAAAAAAAAGACTTGTTAGTTATATCTTTCACCTTTTCCTTTTTGGATTACAAATTTTAAAGGATTAATAGCTAACCAACCAAAAAGACAGGCAAATTTATTTAGCCTGTCTTTTTATTTAATTACGATTTAAGAGTTTTATTTAAGACTTCCAACCATGTCCTCTGGTTTTACCCAAGCGTCATAATCTTCAGCATTAACATACCCTAAACGTATAGCTTCTTCTTTTAAAGTAGTTCCATTTTTATGGGCTGTGTTAGCTATTTCTGCAGCTTTGTAATATCCTATTTTTGTATTTAGAGCGGTTACAAGCATTAAAGAATTATTCAATAATTTTGTAATAACCTCATGGTTAGGCTCTATACCAACGGCACAGTTTTCTTCAAAACTAGAACAAGCATCCCCAATTAATTGTGCGGATTGTAAAACGTTAGCTGCCATCACAGGTTTAAAAACATTCAATTCATAATGGCCTTGTAAACCACCAACAGATATTGTTACATCATTACCCATAACTTGAGCGCAAACCATAGTTAAGGCTTCACATTGGGTTGGGTTTACTTTTCCCGGCATAATAGAACTTCCTGGTTCATTCGCCGGAATCGTAATTTCTCCAATACCAGAACGTGGCCCTGAAGCCATCATTCTAATATCATTTGCAATTTTATTTAAGGATACTGCCAACTGCTTCAATGCACCATGTGTTTCAACCAAGGCATCATGAGCCGCTAAAGCTTCAAATTTATTAGGAGCGGTTATAAACGGTAATTCAGTAAATTTTGCAATGTATTGCGCCACAAGTTCGCTATATCCGTTAGGCGTATTTAAACCTGTACCAACAGCCGTACCTCCCAGTGCTAACTCACTTAAATGTGATAATGTGTTTTCTAGAGCTTTTAAACCGTAATCTAATTGAGCTACATAACCTGATAGTTCTTGTCCTAAAGTAAGAGGCGTAGCGTCCATAAGGTGTGTTCTACCTATTTTTACAACATTTTTAAAGGCTATTGATTTGTTATTAAGAGTATCACGCAATTGTTTAACACCAGGAATTGTGGTCTCAGCAATTTTTTTATAGGCTGCAATATGCATTCCTGTTGGAAACGTATCATTTGAAGATTGCGATTTATTAACATCATCATTAGGTTGAATTGTCTTTTCACCTTCCCCAATAACTTTTCCGGCTAATTGGTGTGCTCTGTTTGCAACCACTTCATTAACATTCATATTGCTTTGTGTACCAGAACCGGTTTGCCAAATAACTAATGGAAATTGGTCATCGTGTTTACCTTCTAATATTTCTTCACAAACTTGTGCTATTAAATCTCGTTTTTCAATAGGTAAAACGCCCAATTCACAATTGGTAAATGCAGCCGCTTTTTTTAAATAAGCAAAGCCGTAAATGATTTCTAATGGCATAGAGGCCGAAGGGCCAATTTTGAAGTTATTTCTAGAGCGTTCTGTTTGTGCTCCCCAAAGTTTATCAGCGGGCACTTTTACCTCGCCCATAGTATCTTTTTCTATTCTGTAACTCATATTAATAATGCTTAAATTATAAGGTGCTAAGGTAATTCTTTTAAGATGTTTATAATTATGATTTTTGTTAGTTTTTTACTACTTCTTTTTAACACAGTAATAACGGATTTTTTTACTTTAAGACTTTAAAATCGATGAAATTAGTAAGACTTTATTTTAAGTTTAAATTATAAAATAGATATTATGGTAGCGATTAAATTATGTGCCTTGGCTCCATTTCACAACAGGATTTTATAAAGTGGCTACGCCTGCTAATTGGAATAACGGTGATGATTGTGTTGTAGTTCCTGCTGTTGCAACTGCAGATATTCCTGGAATTTTCCCAAAAGGATATAAAGAAATTAAACCATATTTACGCATGACTCCTCAGCCAAATTTAGAATAGTTAAAAAGTCTGTTAATAATTTTTAACTTGATATTGTATAAGACATACCTTTGCATTATATTTGCTACATCTTAAAAGTAAGGCACAACAATTATGTTTGAATTTGATCAGTATTTAGGCTTTTTAGCATTTTTAACTATATTAACAATAGGGTTTTGGTTAATGATTTTTTTAATAACCTTTGTTATTCCTTATTGGATTGGAGGATCTTTAATTGAAAGATTAAAAGAAATTAGAGAAGAAAAGAAAGCTAAGCGTCAAGCTTAAAAAACATATGTATTATATATAAAAAAAGGAAGCTAATTTAGCTTCCTTTTTTTATGGTTATATTTTACATTTCCATGCCGCCGCCATCAAAACCACCTTGACGCTCTCGTTTTTTCTTCTGGTTGAATCTATAAGTAAACGCCAGATTAAAAGTACGACCTCCTCTAAATTGAATTTCTTGATAAGCGGTAAATGTTTCAGCAGTAATATCATTACTATAAAAAGCTTTATTAAAAATATCTCGAACATTAAATGCGATTGAGGCTTTTTCTTTAAATAAGTCCTTGCTAAAAGCAACGCTAGTAGTTAATACACCTTTTCTATCATTTTGTGCATCTTGACTCGGACCTCTATAATTTATATTTGTTTGCCAATCAATATTGTGCGGTAATGTTATTTTGTTTGTGAATCTAGCTCTCCAACTCAAGTTATTAGCGCTTAAGTCAACGCCATCAAAACGTCCTTCTCGTTCAGATTTAAAAATATTAAAATCAGTATTCATGCGCCATTTTCTAGACGGATTATAATTTAAATTAAACTCAAAACCATAGCGTTTATCTTTACCTAAATTAACAGGACCTCTTTCTATTACAGGGAATTCTGCTCCGTCAACAATAACAGATTCATCAGTCTTTCTGCTTACAAAGGTCATAATATCTGTTGAATGCGAATAATAAATGGAGGAAGAGATTGTTAACTTATCTAGCTTGTTTAAATACCCCAATTCAAAAGTACTGGCAAATGTTGGATTTAAATCAGGATTACCTTGAAAGACGTTTGTTATACTAGAACGAGAAGGGAAGGGGTTAAGCATAAAACCTCTTGGTCTTCTAATTCTTCTATTGTATCCTAAAGTAACGCTTTGTGAGTCGCTTATTTCATAATTCAAATTAACCGTTGGAAATAATCCATTTATTTTTTTTCTACTAAAATCTCCTGTTGTTGGCTGATCTAGTGTGATTCTAGTATTTTCAAATCTTAAACCTAATAGGTATGAAAATTTATCAATTTTACTCCCGAATTGCGTATAAATAGCAGTGTTATATTGCTTAAAATTAAAAAGGTTTGTGAGATTGTTATTAATTAAAAAATCACCAGATGATGCATCTAAAAGAGCTACTTCAAAATCTGTAGACCTTGTCGTGAAATCACCACGGTAACCAAGTTCTATTTGACTCATTTCTCCGACAGGCACAACATAATCAGATCGCAATAGGATATTAGTTTGATCTTCCAGAGTCGATACCATTTCAGATTCTATACCATCAACAGTGATTAGAGAATTTTCATCTTCATTAGAATCTTCATATTGAAAATCGAAAGTTAATTTATGATCACTATCATCAAAATTTTTTGTAAAATTTAAAGCGTATTGAATCGTTTTACTATCTTCTTTTTCTGGATCTCGGCGCTCACTTTCACTCGTGGTATTATTAATTTTATTGAACTGCACAAGTTTGTTAATCGAATTATTTTCAGAGCTATTATCTCTATAGACTACGGATGATGTTATAGATGCTGAGTCGTTAATATACCATTCAATACCCGTGTTTGTAGTCAGGCCTTTTCTAGTATCTGTCCAATTACGTTTTTCATCTAAATCTGGGATGTTAATGTCGAAATACTTAACATCATTATACCATCTTCCCAGTGTTTCTCCATATCTATATGAAGACGTATTAAAAATATTGACATTTCCAGTTCTATAATTAATGTTTCCAGAAATTCCAGCTGAGTTAGGATGTCCAACATTAGTAGTAATAGAACCGTTTAAACCCAGCAACTTACTTCTGCGTAAAATAATGTTTAATATACCCGCTGTACCTTCAGCTTCATATCTAGCGGAAGGCGATGTAATGACTTCAACCTTTTCAATAGCTTCTGCAGGTAATTGTCTTAATGCTTCAGTAGAATTAAGTCCAACTAATCCAGAAGGTTTACCATTGATGAGTATTCGAACATTATCATTACCTCTTAAGGCTACATTGCCCTCTGCATCTACAGAAACGGATGGTACGTTGTCTAAGACATCACTTACCGAACCACCACTAACGGTTAGATCTTTACCAACATTATATATTTTTTTGTCAAGTCGGATTTCAACAGTTGTACGTTCAGCGATAATCTCTATTTCGCCTAATAATTCAGCATTAATTTCTAGAGAATAACTACCAAGATTTTCGTTTTTGGATATTTTTTTGTTAGGAATTGTAATCGTTTTAAAAGAAATATATTCAATCGTAATATCATAAACACCGGTTACAACAGGTATGTTAAAGTTTCCTTTAGCATCAGTTATTCCTCCGGTAATAATTTTGTTTTGACGTTTACTAAAAAAGGCTATAGTTGCATATTCTAGAGGTTGCTTGGTCTCTTTATCAATAACAATTCCTGAGATTTTAACTTCTTTTCCTTCTGGTCTTTGAGCAAAACCAACTACAGTGAATAAACAAAATAGAATAAGTGCAAATGTAGATTTCTCCATTAAAAATGTTTTGATAATTAGACCACAAATGTAGATTATGGTTTAATATCAAACGGTTAAAATTTTGTTAATAGAAAATATAATATTTAGATGATTTCTAGTATTAATTCTGGAGGTCTTCCAATAACCGCTTTATTTCCATTAATGACTATTGGACGCTCTATAAGTTTAGGATTTTCAACCATTGCAGTTATGATTTCGGCATCACTTAAATCTTTATTTTTGAAGTTGACTTTCCAAATGGATTCCCCTTTTCTAACTAAATTAATTGGTTTTATTCCTAATAGTTTTATGATGTCTTTTAATCCTTCAGCAGTTGGAACATCCTCAAGATATTTAACAACTTCAAAGTCTTTGCCAGATTTTTCTAAAATTTCTACACCGCACCTAGATTTAGAGCATCGCGCATTATGGTATATTTTAATCATTATAAAATAATATTAAACGTTTTTAGGTTAATAATAAGTTGTTCTGGAGATTCAAATTGAATACCATTAAGACCTAAATTATTGGCAGCTTCAATATTTCTTAGATTGTCATCAATAAAAATAGCATTTTCGGCTTTGATATTAAACCGCTCTAGTGTTAGGTTATAAATGTCATTAAACGGTTTTCTTGTTTTTTCTTCACCAGAAACAATAATACCTTCAAACCAATGTAAAAACTCAAAACGCTCTAAAGCAATAGGGAAGGTTTCTGCGCTCCAATTTGTTAAGGCTATAACTTTATAATCTTCTGAATCAATAAACTTTTTTAGAATATCAACGGTTCCAGTAATGGAATCGCCTAGCATTTCAACCCAGCGTCCGTAAAACATTCGTATTTCTTTTTCATATTCAGGAAAAAGAGCCACTTTATCTTCTGTAGCTTGCGCCATAGGGTACCCCGCATCTTGATTTTCATTCCAATCACTCGTACAAATATGATCAAAAAACCATTGCATTTTCTTTCTATTTCTGTTGAACACATCTAAAAAAACATATTCAGGATTCCAATCAATTAAAACACCACCAAGGTCGAATATTATAGTATCTATTTTTTTCACGTGCTAATTGCTATGTTACAATTGATTATTATCTTCTTCTTTTTGCCCCATGGCCATTAAGTATGATTTTAAAAACTCATCTATATTTCCATCCATAACCGCATCAACATTACCAGTTTCATGAGCAGTTCTAACATCTTTTACTAATTTATAAGGATGCATCACATAGTTTCTAATCTGGCTTCCCCATTCAATTTTCATTTTACCAGCTTCAATATCTTCACGCTGCGCTAATTGTTTTTGAAGCTCAATTTCATATAGTTGTGACTTAAGCATTTGCATAGCTCTAGATCTGTTATCATGCTGAGAGCGAGTTTCGGAGCATGAAATTTGAATCCCTGTAGGTTTATGTGTTAATTGGACTTTAGTTTCAACCTTATTAACATTTTGCCCACCTGCACCGCTAGATCGCGCTGTCGTTATATCAATATCAGCTGGGTTTATTTCAATTTCTATAGTATCGTCTACAAGCGGATATACATAAACGGAAGCAAAACTGGTGTGGCGCTTGGCGTTGCTATCAAAGGGTGAGATTCTTACCAAACGATGTACACCGTTTTCTCCTTTTAGCCAACCAAAGGCAAAATCGCCTTCTATCTCTAAAGTCACTGTTTTTATGCCCGCTACATCACCTTGTTGAAAATTCAACTCCTTTACTTTAAAGCCGCTTTTTTCTGCATACATTAAGTACATGCGCATCAGCATATTTGCCCAATCACAACTCTCTGTACCTCCAGCGCCTGCAGTAATTTGAAGTACAGCACTTAAGCCATCACCTTCTTCAGAAAGCATATTTCTAAATTCTATATCTTCTATTAGAATTGATGCTTTATTATATCGGTTTTCAACGTCTTCTAGGGTAGCTTCCTCTTCTTTGAAAAACTCATAAATAACTTCAAGGTCTTCAATTAGGGTTTTTAAGTCTTTATAATCTTGAACCCATTTTTTCTTTACTCGAAGCGATTTCATAAGAGCTTCGGCAGTTTTTGGGTCGTTCCAGAAATTGGGATCGAAGGTTTGTTCTTCTTCGTTTTGTATTTCTATAAGTTTGGCATCTATGTCAAAGATAGTGCCTAAGTTTGTCGAGGCGGGTGTTGAGACCTTTAATTTGATCTGATGTTATCATAGTGATATTTTATTTAGGACAAAAATAGAATTTATTGATTCAAAGATAAAAGATTAATCACTGTTTATTATAATTAAATTGTGTTTATAAGCGAGTGTTTTGAGTAGAATAGATTTATTATTTATAACTTCAAAAAAAAAAAAGTAGTTTATGAAGCTTAGTGTTTTAATACCATTGTATAATGACGAAAACTATATTGGTTATTGCATAGATAGTTTGATTAATCAAGATTTACCAAAAGAAGATTATGAAGTAATTATAATGGATGATGGATCTACTGATAATAGTTTTAGTGTAGCAAAATCACACATAAAATCACACTCAAATTTTATTATACATTCCGAAAACAATGAAGGGACTACCAAGGCAAGAGAAAAACTATTAAAATTAGCTAGAGGAATATATACTTATTTTGTAGATGCAGACGATTATATAGCCCATAATTCTTTAGGTCTTTTAATTGATATAGCAATTAATAATGATGTAGATGTTCTAGGTTTTAAACTTAAAGAAACATATAGTTTAAATGAGTTTGAATTTAATAAAGAAAATCTAGATTTAGATAATTTAGTTGTTCAATCAGGATTTGACTTTATAAAAGAGAATAAGTATATACGACATGAAAACTGCTGGTTTTTTCTAAAGAAATCTTTTTTAGATGAATTTGATATTCATTATAATTTAAAGGGAGCATATGTTGGAGATGTATTATTTACATTAAAGGTTTTTTCAAACGCAAGAAAAGTTGTTTATTGTCCAGTTTCGGTTTATAGATATGTGCAAACTCAAGATTCTGCAATGAGAAGTAAAGATCCAATATTGGTAAAAAGGCTTATTGAAGCTAAATTTTTAATGATTATACAGAAAAGTGAATTTATTAATTCACTTAGTGAAAATGAGTTCGATGGAAAGAGCACAATAATTAATAATTTAACTTTTAGAAGAGATATTTTTACTTTTTTTACATTAATAAAAATGATAAAGGCAAGATATCGTGCTAAGGATGTTCTAGAACAAGTTTCAGCCTTGAAAGAAGTAACTGCATACCCTATAAATAATTTTATTGAAGATGGGTATAATACAATTGTATATAAAATATTAAATGTAATATTAAATAGTAGATCTGCTTTGTTTGTAATTGTTTTTACAAAAAATATGTTTTTAAACATTTTTAGATTTAATAAAAAATAGATTATGGATTTGAAACTAAGTATTTTAATACCTATGTATAATGCTAGTAAAAGTATTATTGTACATGGATATTTTTACCAAACTATCATATGGTAGTTATATTTAATCTTGGGAATGAATTTTATTTAATAGAGAAAATTCACATATTATCGATTTAATTCACTGAGTGTGTTTTAATACTTTATATTGTCAAGCTATTAAAAACTAATAAATTTAATTTTTTTTTTAATCTGGTATCATTTTTTTTAGATTTGACTCTCAGAGAGTAACAAACATATTATTTAGTGAAGTTAAGTGTAATAATACCTGTATATAACGTTGAAAAATACATTAGTTTATGTATTCACAGTATCTTAAATCAAGGTTTAGATTTAAAGGATTATGAAATACTTATAATCAATGATGGTTCGACTGATACTAGCCTTAAAATCGTTAATGATTTTGAACAGAAATATTCTAATATTTTTGTTTATACCCAAAAAAATGAAGGCGTTGGAAGTGCTAGAAATAAAGGGTTAAGTCTAGCTAAAGGAAAGTATGTTTACTTTTTAGATCCAGATGATTATTTGGCTGAAAATGTTTTAAAAACGGTAGTATACCATGCTGATTTGCATAAAGTAGATGTTTTAACATTTATATCAAAAGGCACAACATCCTCGAATAAAAATAAATCAAAAACAGAAAATAGATCTTCTTTAAAAATTAATACAGTTAGTAGTGGTTTTGAATACATTGGAGAAAATATTTTTAAAAATGAAGTTTGGTGGTATATCATCAATAGAGAGTTTTTAGAAATATCGAAGGTGTGTTTTATTCAGGGAAGATGGATGGAAGACGCTATTTTTACAGCTTCGTTATTAATAAAGGCAAATAAAGTGGCTTATTTGCCTTTAGATGTGCACAGACACTTAAAAGTTGCAGGTTCTGCAATGACAAGTAAAGAACCGGGACATTATTTAAAAGTTATTTATGATAATGCCAATGCTGCAATAGCTTATAATACATTGATTCAAAATTTAAATTTGAATGAGAACATGCATGTAAATGCCTTAAAACGTTTGAGAACAAGGCAGCAATCTTTTGTTTTTTTTATGATGATTAGGATGCTAAAGTCAATAATTACAAAAAAAGAAATCATGCCATTAATACATGATATGAAAAAATGTGGAGCGTATCCTTTAAATTCTCTTGCCGGAGATGATTATAACGGATTTATATATGTAATTTTAACTAGGTTATTTAACCAAAGATATCTTTATTATGTTTTATTTGTTATTATAAATCCATTTTTGAAAAAAATTTATAAATAAAATTAAAACGATTGAGTAAGTTAACAGTCAAAATACTAAAAGTTTAAATGAGTAATATTTTAATAACATCAGCTGGACGTCGCGTTTCTTTGGTCAAATATTTTATGGAGGAGTTAAAAAAAATAATTTCCTCGTCAAAAGTAATGGTTGTTGATTTAGATGCTAAATTATCTCCAGCCGCTCAAATTGCCGATCGAGCATTTAATATATGCAAAATAGAAAAAGACAGCTATGTAGATGCGTTAATTAAAATTTGCATAGAAAATAATATAAAACTCATTATACCTACTATTGATACTGAGTTAATTAAATTATCTGAAAATATTAAAAAATTTAATAGAAATGGTATTCAATTAGTTGTCTCAGATAAAAAAATAATAAACTGCTGTGCGAGTAAGTTAGAGCACGAAGAGATATTCAATAAACTTAAAATAAAAATTCCACAGCTATATTCAAAAAACGATTATAAATTACCGTTATTTATTAAACCTGATCACGGAAGTAGTTCCCTTAACAATTTTATTATTAACCATGAAACAGAAATATCAAGAAAACAATTAAATAATAAAGAATTATTGTTTTTTGAATATATTGAAAAAGCTGATTATGATGAGTACACATGTGACCTATATTATGATAAAACTAGTGTTTTAAAATGCGTTATTCCCAGAAAGCGTATCGCTACACGAGCAGGGGAGGTTAGTAAAGGAGTTACAAAAAAAAATAAGTTAGTTGATTTTTTAAAAATTAAAGGTTCTAAAATAGAGGGTTTTAGGGGCTGTATAACGATTCAATGTTTTATGCACAAAAAAACAGAAGATGTTATTGGAATAGAAATAAACCCGAGATTTGGGGGTGGGTTTCCGTTGTCATATTTAGCAGGAGGTAATTACCCTAAATGGATTATTCAAGAATATCTTTTGGGTGAAGAAATACCTGCGTACAATGATTGGCAAGAAAATCTATTGATGTTGCGTTATGACGATGAAATTTTAGTTCATGATTATAGAGACTAATAACGTTGTTGTTTTTGATTTAGATGATACGTTATATAACGAAGTCGATTTTTTAATATCTGCCTACAAGGAAATTTCTATTAAAATTGCCGTTGAAATTAATGTTTCAAATGAAATTGTTTACGAAGATATGCTTGAATATTTTTATAACAGAAAAAATGTTTTTGAAGACATTTTATTAAAGTATAATTCCCATTTAAAAGTTCCAGAATTATTGAACGTTTACAGAAATCATAAGCCGCAAATTAATTTATCAGAAGATAAAATTGAAGTATTAAATTTTTTTAAAAGTAAACACGTTAGTTTGGGTTTATTGACAGATGGCAGAAGTGTTCAGCAGAGAAATAAAATTGAAGCTTTAAATTTAAACCAATGGTTTACAGAGATTGTAATCTCAGAAGAATTTGGCAGTGAAAAGCCTAATATTAATAATTACACGCATTTTGAAAACACCTTTGGTCATGGTAACTATTATTATATTGCCGATAATCTTAGCAAAGACTTCATTTCTCCTAACAAGCTTAACTGGACAACTATATGTTTAAAAGATAGTGGACAAAATATTCATAAGCAAAATGCTGAAATTTTGGATGATATCTATTTACCAAAACACACAATCAGCAGTTTTAAAAGAATATTAGATATAATTATTTTTGATTAAAATAAATCTATGGAGTGCTGATAATATTCTTTCTTTCAAGAAACCTTAAGGGGTATAACAGAACTTGAAAAAGATACTTATGATTAAATATATATATTGCTAATTTAATTTTAGGATGACTAAACTCTTCGTTTATTAATTTTGTATCCATTGGATAGGCATTGATAAACTTTAATTTACTAATTATTTTATTAATGTCTTTAATTGTATGATTTGAACTCACTATTTTAAAAAACATATATAGAACATTCGCATTAGACCTATACTTTATATTTTCTACAAATTTCGGATTACAAACCTCTGATGCACTACTGGTTTTAGTAATCATTTCATTTAACTTGAGAATAAGCTCAACATAGGACATAATTAATTTGTCCAAGTGTTTTTGATTTTTACTTCTCATGGTTGAAGACGGACTTGTTATATACCTATGCGCATCTAATGGAATGTGAGCAAACCGTTTGGCACTTTTAAGAACATTTATAGTGAAAATAGCATCTTCTAAAAATACACCTTCTTCAAATATAAACCCAATTTTTAATAAATATTCTCTTTTAGTAATATACCACCAAGGCTCTAATCGATGATGTCTGTTTTCTGTAATATAGTCTATTCCATTTGTTACACTTATTTCAGAATTTATAGCTTTATTATTTAATTCTAAAAGATTATAATTTTCCGTAATCCTGGTATTAAAACCGATTAAATCTAAATCATATTTTTCAAGATAATTTAGCAAAATACTTAATGAATTATATGCGATATAATCATCTACATCTAAAAAATACACGTATTTTCCCTTTGCTAATTTTAAACCATAATTTCTAGCAACTCCTGGGCCTTGATTCTTTTGTCTATAAAAAATAATGTTTTTATAAGAGCTTTTTAGGTTTTCTATAATATTAGCGGTGTTGTCTTTTGATCCATCGTCTATTAATATAACTTCATATTCTGAAACCTTTAAGCTTTGATTTGACAGATTTACTAAAAATCTTTCAATGTGATCTTGGGCATTGTAGCAAGGGATTATAATACTTAACGTCATTTAAACGGGATTTTAAGAAATCTAAAGTAATAATATATTGTTTACTACAACTATTTTTAAATTAAAAGTGTAGAAGTTCTATTAAATTATTGCGTACAATAAGAGTGTAAGAAAAATATTTAATATATTGCTTCATAATAAAAGCGATAATATTGTTTAATACTATTTTTAAAAACAGTTCTCTTAAGTTGTCCAAAAAAATAAAAATAATTATTTTTTTGGGTTCCCATAATAATAGTTTGTTTTCAGGGCATTTTGTTCATTTTCTTAATTTCAATTATGTCTAGAATAAAAGTGTAAAATCATTGAAAATGGAATTAAACATCAGACTAAAAAAGTTTATTAAATTTCAACTTGTAGCTGTTACTCTAATTGTTCTTTTGGGTCTATTTACCTATATTTTTAGAGATATTACGGGTTTTGGTACTTTGTTTGGTTTTTTACGATTATTAGATGTAGGTTCAGAACAGAGCATCCCCACTTATTTTTCTTTACTCAACCTACTCTTATCATCAATATTACTTTACATAATATTTAAATTTGAAAAATCAAAAAAAAACAAAGGATCGAAGTATTGGTTATTCTTATCCATTTTATTTGTTTTTTTATCAATAGACGAATCTGCAAGTATTCATGAAAATTTCGATTTAGTTTATGAATACATGGCATACAAAGGTATGATTCCTCTTTTATTAGAAACACACCAATGGCTGTTTTTTGCTCTTTTATTTGTTTCTATTATTGGAGTTGTATTAATTCCCTTTTTTAAGATGTTATCAAAAAGCACTCTTAGGTACTTTTTAATTTCTGGAGCTATTTTCGTCATTGGAGCCATGGGCTTTGAATTCTTGGGCGCTATAATGCTTAAAACAGGCATTGCTGAATCCAAAGATGATTTAATTTTTTCAATCCGTCGAATATTTGAAGAAGGGCTTGAAATGTACGGAATAGCACTTTTTAATATTGCTTTGTATCGCGAAATTTCTAATAAAAAAATAGCATTAACAATTGCTAGTTCGTAATACTGAAACTAAAAAGAATTAATTATAAAATTGTATCTAATCTAGCTTTATATTTAATGTATTTGTGTCATTTTTTATATGGTAAAGAAGGGCATAAATAAATAGATTGATACCAAACATTTCCATAAATTCTTCGCAGCTTGCTAATAAGTAGTATTTTGTATTTAATTGCCTAGTAGCAAAGTGTATGTTTGATTCAACTAATTCGAAACCAATGGCTCCGATGACGAAAATGGCTCCAGATATAATGAATAAATTTCGAATTTTATTTTCTAGACCCATCAAAAATCTAGCGTATATTAAAAAAACTAATACTGCACCTAAAAAATATGGGATAACCCAAGCAAACCATAATATTCCTGTTGTATTCAACCTGTTTTGGACTATCCAACTTAATTTTTCATGTATTTCTAATACTTCATCTATTGCTAAAAAAATAAAAATAAAAGATAACCCTAACCACATATATGATTTGAGTTTATTGTCTTTGCTATTAGTGGAAATAAATAATAACAATAGAGCAGATGTAAATAATACAATAAACGAATAAAGTGTAGATATGCTAGCTTCCTCATTAAAGTTAAAATAAATAGATATTCTACTAAGTATTCCACCATAGCCTAAGTGAATTCTTAATAAAACATCAAGCAGATTAATTATCAGTAACAGACTAATGAATAGTGTTAATTTTTTAAAGAGGTCTTTCAAATTAATATTAATTGTCATAAATTTTACATTCAGAATTTGATTTATTGAAGCTAAAGATGATTAAACTTAAAATAAAGGTTTCTAGTAACACTAATTTTTAGACCAAATTCAATTATTTTCGTTGGAGATGACATTTCGCACATGTTGTCTAAAATTTATATAAAAAGTTAAATTTATTTAGTTATGAAGTTGAGTGTTTTGATTCCAGTATATAATGCAGAGAGGTTTATTGAAAGATGCCTCAATAGTTTGATAATACAGGATCTTGATAAAAATGAATATGAAATCATAATAATTAACGATGGTTCAACTGATAATAGTTTAGAAATAGTTGAAAACTATAGTAAAGAGCATGCTAATGTTGTTTTTTACTCTCATGAAAACCAAGGGGTAGTAGCAACAAGAAATAAATTACTAAAGCATGCTAAAGGAACTTATATTTATTTTTTAGACGCTGATGATTACTTAGCACATAATTCTTTTGGAGTCATACTTGAATTTGCTCTAAAAAATGATATTGATATTATAGGCTTTAAAACCTTAGTCACTTCCTGCGACAACTTAGTCTCTTTGGATAAAAAAAATGTTGATTTGGAAACTCAAAAAATAGTGAGTGGCTCGGAGTATTTAAGTAAAAACAATAATATTCGTGTAGAAATTTGGTGGTATTTTGTTAAAAAAGAATTTTTGGAAGAAAATAATATTTTGTTTATTCCTAAAGGATATGATGATGATTTAGGCTTTACTTTAACTTTGTTTTTAAAAGCTAAAAAAGTAGTTCATTATCCAATAGAAATACATAGATATTATCAATCGTCAGAATCAACTATGCGAGGTAATAATAAAATATCGAAAAGAAGAATTTCTGAATATTTTATGGCATTAATACTAGATTTCACTAAAATAATTAATGATTTAGAAAATCAATCTTTCAAGCATCAGAAAACTATTAAGAGTAATTTCACATTAAGAAGAAATACCTTGACCTTTTTTACAATTATCAAATTAATTAAGGCTCAATTTAACTTGTCAATTGTTAAAGAAAAAATAAATCAGTTAGAAATGATAAAGGCATACCCCATAGGGCCTTTGAATAGGGAAGAAAATAATGTTTTAAAGTTTAGAATATTGATTTTCATTATTAATCATAAACAAATGCTTTATTCAGTTGTAAGTGTCTGCAATTTCCTTAGGAAATTATTTAGTTTAAAATCATTGAAATTAAATAAATAAGATAGTATTGGTATTCCTAATAATTATTCTGTTATATTTAAAATTTAGAATAAATTGTTTTAATTATGAGGATTTTTAATAAACTTATTTCATCACACAATGATTATAAAACTAGTTCTTTTATTGCTAAGTTTATATTGTTTTTACCAGTAATATTATCCCTATTGTTTGGGATATTATTAATTATTCCTCGAACTCGGATGTTTGGAATATGGCTACTTGAAGAAAACAAACCAGTAGAATTATTAACTTTTTTTTTGTTTTTATTTGGAGGCATTTATGGTTTTAAATTTTTATTTAAAATTGTAAAGTTAAAAAGAAGATTAACATTTTTTTTCTATTTAATTTTTTCTGTAAGCTTGACTTTTTTAGCACTTGAAGAAATAGCTTGGGGTCAATGGTTTTTTTCTTTTGATACTCCAGAATATTGGAAAAATATAAATATGCAAGGAGAAACTACATTGCACAACCTAAAAGGTATTCAAGGTAATATGGAGATTTTTAGATTTCTTTTTGGTATTGGGGGTATTTGCGGCATTTTTTTTAAGGGCTTACCAAATTTTAATGATTTGAGAGTACCATTGTTTTTGATTTTATGGTTTGTAATTATTATTGTTCATTCAGTTTTTGATTATATAAGTGATTACATTGAATTAAAAGATGGAATAAATTTTGCGTTGAGTAAATTTTCAGAATTAATTGAATTATTTATAGCCATGAGTGCTATCCTTTACTTGATTTTAAATAACAGAAGGATTAATAATTAGTTTCTTTTAATTTTTTATTTCAAAAATATGACTATTGACCTTAGAAGCGATACCGTTACCAAACCATCAAAAGAAATGCTTGATGCTATGATGCAGGCCCAAGTTGGTGATGATGTATTTAGAGAAGACCCGACAGTTAATCAATTAGAACAACGTATTGCGAGTATGTTAGTTTCGTGAAACTAAATTAATATTGTATGCTATTAAGTATAATAGTTCCTTTTTATAATGCCGAAAAGCATCTAGAGCGCTGTTTAAATAGTTTGATAAATCAACAATTAAACGCGGTTGATTATGAAATTATTTTGATTAATGATGGTTCTACAGATGATGGGAAACTAATTGCAGAAAAATTTATAAAAAAACATTCCAACATTGTTTTATATAATCAGAATAATTGTGGTTTGGGTGCATCCCGGAATAGAGGAATAGAATTAGCAAAAGGGACATATGTATATTTTATTGATTCAGATGATTACTTAGCGCATAATACATTACATATTATCTTAAACTATTCAATTAAATATGATTTAGACCTATTGGGTTTTTCCTCTATTCAAACACCAAGATTAGACTTAAATATATGTAAATCTAATGATGAATTTCTTAATATAGAAGTATTAAAGGGAGTAGACTTTTTGGTTGAGCACAAACACCTCGACCTTGGAGCATGCTGGTATATTATAAAAAGAGATTATCTTATTAATTCCAGATATAAATTTGTCGAGGGTAAGTTTTTTGAAGATGTAGTTTTTACATATAATATATTTTTACATGCAGAACGTTCATTGTATTTACCAATTGATGCTCATAGATATGTTAAAGTTTTAGAATCTATAACAAATAATGTAAGTCAGAATCATTTAAATAAAGTGATACAGGACTATATCAGTTTAGTATATAGAATGAATAATTTAATAACTGAGATACCAATTAAAGTTTCTGAAAAACATCTTGAAATAGTTGATAATATAAAATTTAAACGAAGTGTAATCATTTATTTTATGTTTTATAAAATGATTAGATCTAATATGCCAATAAAAAGAATTGATACTCTGTTGAAAGGGTTTGAAAAAATAGAAGCATATCCTTTATCAAATTTTATTGGTGATCAATATTATCAAAAAAAGTTTAAGATATCTGTCTATATTTTTAATAATAAATATTTGTTTTACTTATTTCTGTATCCAATAAGACTTCTTAATAGGTTTCGTTTAATTAAACTTCTTTAATTCTTAATAATTTTATGCCATGAAGTTGAGTATACTTATTCCTATGTATAATGCAGAAAGATATATTGAAAAGTGTCTTGAAAGCTTAATGTTTCAATCTATTGCTAAAGATGATTATGAAGTAATTGTTTTTGATGATGGTTCAAGCGATAGTAGTTTAAAAGTTGTTAAAAATTTTTCAAAAAAATACACTAATATTTTAATATATACTCACGCAAATAGAGGCGTGGTTTTTACTAGAAACAAATTACTTAAGTTAGCAAAGGGAACCTATATATATTTTGTGGATGCTGATGATTTTATTGCTCATAATTCTTTGTCTGTTATTCTTGATTTTGCATTATTTAACACCTTAGATGTTATAGGCTTTAATACTGTGGTTACGCACCATCATTTCAAAACTAAATCTAAAACTTTTAATGAGAATAAACTGAAGTTAAAAATAGTATCAGGACCTGAATATCTCAGAGACAATAAAAATATGAGAATTGAAATTTGGTGGTATCTAATACGTAAGGAAGTATTGGAGAAGAATAATATATTTTTTGATAAAAGTGATTATGATGGTGATGTAGTTTTTACTATGCGATTATTTTTAATTGCAAAAAAAGTGGCTTATGCACCTTATCAAGTATATTATTATTTCCAATCGGAGGAATCAGCAATGAGAAGTAGGGATGCAATATCGAAAAGTAGAATCATAAAATATTTCATAGCCTTAATCAAGGATTTTAGTATATTAATTGATGGTTTGGACAATAAAAATATTCCATATAAAGAAGAAATAAAGAACAATTTCAAATACAGAAGAGATTCCTTTACATTCTTTACAATCTCTAAAATGATAAAAGCAAATATAAATGTTCAAGAAATTAGAGCTAATATCTTCGAACTGAAACTTGCTAATGCATACCCACTAAAAAGCTTTATCAGTGAAGACTATAAAAGTGTGAAATACAAACTATTGAACTATTTATTTAATCATAAACGATTATTATTTACAATTGTCAAATTCAATAATTTATTTAAAAAAAGATAAAACATGAAACAGGCAATTTTGATAACTGCTTATAAAAACTTTAATCACTTAATTGATTTAATAGATTTTTTCGATGATGATTTTGAAATATTCATTCATATTGACAAAAAAAGTATACTAGAAAAAACTACAATTGATAATATTAAATCTAAAAAAAATGTCGTCTTCATTTCAAGTAAGTACACGGTTAATTGGGGTGGACTCAATCACTTAAAATGCTATCTATTATTAGCGGAACAAGCATTGAAAAATCCTGAATTAGGTTATTTTCATTTGATAAGTGGACAGGATTATCCGGTCAAAACTCTTAATCATTTTAAAAAAATATTAGGCACCCCATATTTGAAAGATTATATTGAATTTTTTAAGATACCTACCCCTATTTGGATAAACCATAATGGTGGTTTGGATCGCGTAGAATATTATAATTTATATGATATTATAAATGCAAAAAGACATATCAAATGGTTATGGCGTATTGTTAGAATTCAAAAAAAAATAGGCATAAAAAGACATCTTTCAAAACGTATAGGTACACTTTATGGCGGATTCACTTGGTGGAGTTTAACACGAGATACATTACAATATGTAATAGATTATACTATTCAGAAACCCTATTTAATTAAAAGAATGAAATATACATTTTGTCCTGAAGAATTATACTTTCAGACAGTAATAATGAACTCTAAATATGCTAAAAATGTATCAAATAATAACCTAAGATATATTGACTGGAATCCAAGTAGGGTAGGAAAGGATAGCACTTCTCCAGCTATTTTAGATTTAAATGATTTAGAAAAAATAAAAAACTCAAATATGTTATTTGCAAGGAAATTCGACACTCCTAATTCTGATGAACTTAAGCTAGCTTTACAAAGAACATAAAAAAATATTATATTAACGATGACCATAGACCTAAGAAGCGATACCGTTACCAAACCATCAAAAGACATGCTTGACGCTATGATAAAGGCCCAAGTTGGTGATGATGTATTTAGAGAAGACCCGACCGTTAATCAATTAGAACAACGTATTGCAAGTATGTTTGGAAAAGAACAGGCATTATTTTTCCCCAGCGGAACCATGGCTAATCAAACAGCATTGAAGTTACACACCAATCCAGGAGATCAAGTCATTTGTGATAAATACGCCCATATTTATAATTATGAATCTGGTGGAGCTTCCTTTAATAGTGGGATTTCTTGTAAATTGATTGATGGTAACAGCGGTATGTTTACGGCGAAACAGGTTGAAGACGCTATAAACCCAGATGCGTATTATTACAGTAAAACAAGTTTGGTAGAAATAGAAAATACAACGAATAAGGGCGGTGGTGCTTGTTGGGATTTTAATGAAATTAAAAAGATAAAACAGGTTTGTGACAAAAATAAATTTGGCTTTCATTTAGATGGCGCGCGTATTTGGAATGCTTTAGTTGTTAAAAATGAGACTACACAGCAATACGGAGCCGTTTTTGACACCATTTCGGTATGCTTAAGTAAAGGATTAGGGTGTCCAGTTGGGTCTGTTTTAGTTGGAGACTCTAAAATAATGGAAAACGCGATTAGGATCCGCAAAATATTTGGAGGTAATATGAGACAGGCAGGTTATTTAGCTGCAGCTGGTTTGTATGCTCTGGATAATAATATTGACAGGTTAAAGGAAGATCACAAAAAAGCAAAGGAAATAGGCGAGGAGTTAAGCAAACTATCTGTTGTTAAAATTGTTGAGCCTATTGAAACCAATATCGTGATTTTTGAGTTGATAAAAGGCGTTAATGAGAATGCATTTGTACAAAAACTAGCCGATAATAACATTCATATCATTGGAATGGGAGGAGGCAAATTAAGAATGGTTACCCATTTAGACTATACGGATGCCATGCATGAAACTCTTTTAAAACACTTAAAAACACATTAAGCTTCTACTTAAGCATATCCATTCCAGGAATATTAGGCATGCCTTCTTTTGCTGCAGCTGCTAATTCAGTTTCATTAACTTTTGTGGCTTTTTCTATAGCTTTATTTAATGTCAGGATTAAATAATCTTCTAACCGTTCCTTATCTTTAAGTAATTCGTCGTCAATTTCAATAGATGTAATGGTTCTATTGGCGGTTAACGTAATTTTAAGTTTAGCATCATTACTAGATTCATCAACTACAACGCTATCTAAACGTTTTTTAGTTTCTTCTACTTTCTTCTGGGTTTCTTTAAGTTTACCCATCATATTCATCATATCTCCAAACATAATTTTTAAATTAATTATTACAATACAAAGCTATTTAATTTTTCTATTTTTGAAGGCTTAATCTTTAAGAATAAAAATACTTTCATTGAAAACAACCAATCAAATTCCGATAGCTAAAAAAGTACCTCAAGAATTAACCATTCATAATGATGTTAGAATTGATAATTATTATTGGTTAAACGATAAAAATAATCCAGAGGTTATAGATTATTTGAATGCTGAAAATGCATACACCAAACAAATGACGGGGCATACACAAGAATTTCAGAAGTCGTTGTTTGAAGAAATGAAAGGTAGAATTAAGGAAGATGACAGTTCGGTTCCTTATAAATTAAATGGGTATTGGTACCTCACTAAATACGAAGCTGGAAGAGATTATCCAATTTACGTGCGGAAAAAGAAAACATTGGAAGCTGAAGAGGAATTATTATTTGACTGCAACGACATGGCAAAAGGCCTTTCGTATTTTAATTTAGGTGCGATTTCTATAAGTCCAGACAACACATTAGCGGCATTTTCAACGGATACGGTTAGCAGAAGACAATACACTATTCAAATTAAAAATTTGATTACTGGTGAGATTTATTCAGATAAAATTTTAAATACAACGGGCAGTGCTACTTGGGCAAATGATGATAAAACGTTGTTTTATTCCATGAAGGATGAAGTAACCTTGCGTTCTCATAAAATATTTAAACACAAATTATATTCTGATTCTAAAACTGATATTGAAGTGTTTCATGAAACTGATGAAACCTTTAACACCTTCGTATATAAATCAAAATCTAAAAAATATTTAATTATTGGATCTTCAAGTACCTTATCCTCTGAATATCGTTTTTTAAATGCAGACGTACCTGATGGCCGTTTTAAGATTTTTCAAGAACGAACAAAAAAGTTAGAGTATAGTATAGCGCATTATAATGGTAGTTTTTACATCATTTCTAATAAAGATGATGCTACTAATTTCAAGATTTCAAAGACCAGCGAAAAGACTACAGGCAAAGAAAACTGGCAGGATGTTATTCCTCATAGAGCGTCTGTTTTAATTGAAGATATCGAGATTTTTAAAGATTACTTGGTAGTGAATGAGCGTGAGCACGGACTTAATAAACTTAGAATAATTAGTTGGAACAAAGAAGAAGACTATTATTTACCTTTTAATTCTGAAACATACACGACGTATATTGGTAATAACCCTGATTTTGAGAGCGATATGTTGCGCTATGGTTATAATTCGTTAACCTCTCCAAGTTCAGTAATTGATTATAACTTAAAAACAAAGCAGAGCGAAATAAAGAAAGAGCTGGAGGTCTTAGGCGGAACGTTTAAAAAAGAAAATTACGAATCACAACGTATTTGGGCCACAGCCAGTGATGGTGTTAAAATACCAATATCGCTAGTTTATAAAAAAGGTATGGCGTTAGATGGTTTTAATCCGCTACTCCAATACGCTTATGGGTCTTATGGTTCAACGATAGATCCTTCGTTTTCAAGTATTCGTTTAAGTTTGCTGGATAGAGGTTTTATTTATGCCATTTCGCATGTTAGAGGTAGTGAGTATTTAGGGCGCAAATGGTATGAGTGTGGAAAACTGCTTACTAAAAAGAACACGTTTACAGATTTTATTGCTTGCTCAAAGTACTTAATTCAAGAAAAATACACCTCAAACCAGCATTTATATGCTTATGGTGGATCTGCAGGAGGTTTGTTAATGGGAGCTATCATTAATATAAATCCAGAACTTTATCATGGAGTCTTAGCAGCTGTACCTTTTGTAGATGTTGTAACAACGATGCTTGATGATACCATTCCTCTAACTACTGGTGAGTATGATGAATGGGGGAATCCGAATGAATTAAAGTATTATAATTACATGAAGTCCTATTCACCTTACGACAATGTAGAAGAAAAGGATTATCCAAATATGCTTGTCACCACAGGTTTACATGATTCACAGGTGCAGTACTGGGAGCCAGCAAAATGGGTCGCTAAACTAAGAGATATGAAAACAGATTCTAATAAACTATTGTTGCATACGGATATGGATTCGGGCCATGGAGGTGCTTCTGGTCGTTTTGAAAGCCTTAAAGAAGTGGCTCTGGAGTATGCCTTTTTATTAGATTTAGAAGGAATTAATGGATAATTAAAAAAAATGTTTTATTTTTGTTAGGGTTAAACTGTATATGTGTTTTTTGAATATAAACAGTTTATAAAAAGCTTATATGAAACACAGAAATCAAGTATTTGATAATGTATTAGATTTAGTAGGCAACACTCCGCTTGTTAAACTTAATAAAATGGCTTCCAAGTTTAAAGGTGACTTTTATGCAAAAGTTGAATCTTTTAACCCCGGACACTCCTCAAAAGATAGAATAGCACTTTACATCATTGAAGAAGCCGAGAAGAAAGGTATTCTTACTCCTGGCGATACTATTATAGAAACTACATCTGGTAATACAGGTTTTAGTATTGCTATGGTTAGTATTATTAAGGGTTATGATTGTGTTTTAGCAGTAAGTTCTAAATCGTCTCCAGACAAAATAGATATGCTAAAAACAATGGGAGCCAAGGTATATGTTTGTCCTGCTCATGTTAGTGCAGACGATCCGAGATCTTATTATGAAGTAGCTAAGCGTTTACATGGCGAGATTAAAGGGTCTGTTTATATCAATCAGTATTTTAATCAATTAAATATTGATGCACATTATAAATCTACAGGTCCAGAAATCTGGGAACAAACTGAAGGTAAAATAACACACCTATTAGCGTGTAGCGGAACAGGAGGAACTATTTCTGGTACTGCTAAATATTTAAAAGAACAAAATCCTGACATTAAAGTAATAGGTGTTGATGCTTTTGGTTCTGTTATCAAGAAATATCATGAAACTAGAGAGTTTGATGAAAAAGAAATTTATCCATATAGAATAGAAGGTTTAGGTAAAAATTTAATTCCTTCAGCTACAGATTTTGATGTTATAGATGAATTTGTTAAAGTTACAGATGAAGATAGTGCGCATACAGCAAGATTAATTGCAAAAACTGAAGGTATGTTTGTTGGATATACATCAGGAGCAGTGACACAAGCTTTAATTCAGCTAGGTGAAGAAGGTCGATTTCAGAAAGATGATTATGTAGTAGTTATTTTCCCTGATCATGGAGCTAGGTATATGAGTAAGGTATACAGTGATAAATGGATGAGCGAACAAGGCTTCTTTGATAGTGTTAATGAAGCTGCTGCAGAAAGCATACAATACATAAAATAATAAAATATCAGCCTAGAAAAAGAGATGTGGTTTTGTTAAATAAGCAAAATTTCATCTCTTTTTGCATTTTATTAATAATTGCGTATTAAAAATTATGTTCAAAGCATATAAATATTTAATTTCGCATCAACTAACTAAGAACTAAAGGCTTCTTGAATTTGTAAGTATTTTATGGTTCACATCCCTAATTTAAAGCAATTATATAGTTGTAGTTATGTCTTAATTTTAATAGCAATAAGATTTAATAAATGAAAGATTTATTCGAAAAAATTTATAAAGACAAAGGACCATTAGGAAAATGGGCAGCGCAAGCGGAAGGGTACTTTGTATTTCCTAAGTTAGAAGGAGAGATTTCTAACCGCATGAAGTTTCAAGGGAAAGATGTTATTACATGGAGTATTAACGATTATTTAGGTTTAGCAAATCATCCTGAAGTACGTAAAGTAGATGCTGAGGCAGGGACTAGATACGGTTCAGCTTATCCTATGGGAGCAAGAATGATGTCTGGTCACACAGATTTGCATGAACAGCTTCAAAATGAATTAGCTGATTTTGTTAGCAAAGAAGCGGCATATCTTTTAAATTTTGGTTACCAAGGTATTTTATCTACAATTGATGCTTTAGTTGGTAAAAATGATATTATAGTTTATGATGTTGATGCACATGCCTGTATTATTGACGGTGTGCGTTTACACATGGGAAAACGTTTTACTTATAAGCATAATGATGTTGAAAGTTTAGAAAAAAACTTAGAACGTGCCACTAAAATGGCAGAACAAACAGGTGGAGGGATTTTAGTGATTTCTGAAGGCGTTTTTGGGATGCGAGGTGAGCAAGGCCGTTTAAAAGAAATCGTTGAATTAAAGAAGAAATTTAACTTCAGGTTTTTAGTTGATGATGCGCATGGTTTTGGAACATTAGGAAAAACTGGAGCTGGTGCCGGTGAGGAGCAAGGTGTTCAAGATGATATTGATGTATACTTTGCAACATTCGCTAAATCAATGGCAGGTACTGGAGCTTTTATTGCTGCTGACCAAGAAATTATTGATTACTTAAAATATAATTTACGTTCTCAAATGTTTGCAAAATCTTTGCAAATGCAACTGGTTGTAGGTGCACTTAAGCGTTTAGATATGCTTAGAACTATGCCTGAATTGAAAGCTAATCTTTGGAAAATTGTTGATGCATTACAATCAGGTTTAAAAGCGCGTGGTTTTGATATTGGATCAACGCAAAGCTGCGTAACACCAGTGTATTTAAAAGGAAGTATTCCTGAAGCTATGGCTTTAGTTAGAGATTTACGTGAAAATTATGGAATCTTTTGTTCTATAGTAGTTTACCCTGTAATACCTAAAGGGTTAATTTTATTAAGAATGATTCCTACAGCAACGCATACTTTGCAGGATGTATCAGAAACATTGGATGCTTTTGATGCGATTAGAGAACGATTAGATAATGGAACTTATAGACGTTTATCTGCAGCTTTAATAGCAGCAATGGGCGAATAAATAAAATCATATTGCATAAAAAAAGTCCGATTCTATGAATCGGACTTTTTTTATGCAATGTCTTTTCTAAATGTTTTTCTACGCTTATAAACTTCAGGAGAAAAGTGCTTCCATATTTTCTGTATGGCTTCGTTATCTTCTAATTCTGGTGTTCTAAAACAGTTTTCAATACCTTTTCCCGTAAAAGTCTCATAGTATTCGTTAAATATAACAGCATGAACACCTTTATTTTGGTAATCCGGGTGAATGCCTATTAAATAAAAGATAACGTCTTTACTGTTCTTTTTTGCGTGCATAATATGTTTGAAGCCAAAAGGAAACAATTTACCATTAATTTTCATCAGCGCTTTAGCAAATGCTGGCATAACGATTGCAAAACCAACCATATTGTCATCTTTATCTACTACAAACTTTATATACTCCGGATTTACAAAACTGATAAACTTCTTTTTAAAGTACTCTTTTTGAACGTCATTAATAGCGACAAATGAAGACAAAGAGGCGTAACTTTCATTAAATAAGTCAAACATTTTATCAGCATAAGGCATAACTTCGGAAGTTTTAGTCAGCTTTAAAGCCGTTAATTTATAACGTCTTTTAATAAGCTCTTGAGCTTTTTTAAAGAATTCAGGTTTTACATTTTCAAAAGGAAATTTACTTTCAGAATACGATTTCTCTACTTTGTAATTAGCAGCTTCATAATGTTTAACATAATAAGCGTGGTTATACCATGTTATCATTGGAGCTATAGAGTCGAAGCCTTCTGTAATAACACCAACCTTATCTAGGTTCGAAAATCCAACAGGACCTTCTGTGTATTGCAGATTGTGTGCTTTCCCGATTTTTTCAACTTCATTTAAAAGAGTTTGAGACACTTCTAAATCATCAATAAAATCAAACCAGCCAAAGCGCATTTTTTTTTGATTTTGCCCTTTTACTTCCAGCCAATTGACTATTGTTGCAATCCTTCCGACAATCTTCCCATCTTTATAGGCTAAAAACAACCTGGCATCGGCATCATTAAATACAGGATTCTCTTTTTTACTAAAAGTCTTCATTTCCTGACTTATAATTGGAGGAACCCAATATTTCGAATCTTTATAGAGCTTAAAAGGAAACTTTACAAAAGCCTTTAAGTCTTTATTAGTTTGTACTTCTTTAAGTATCGTCATAGTGTATTGATGCGAGTTGATGGTTGGTTATTCATCAAAATCTATATCTTTCTTTTTTTGTTTGTTAATGTCTTCAACAGTATTATCTTTTTTATTGCGCTTCTTTCTTTTCTTCCCTCTGCGATTAACTTTTATTTGTCCTTTATTTTTAGCAGATATGCCATTATCAATTTCTTTGTCTTCATGGAAATCTAAACGGTACGACGCTCCAAAATTCATACTAAAAACGGAGGGTGTATCTTTCGTGTTGAACGTAACCGCAGTATCTAACTGAATATCTTTTCCTATTAAATAGGCGCCACCAAATCTAAAAAGGTTATCGGCGTAAAAATCACTTTTAATACCTTGAGTTTCGCCAAAAATAACCCATTTTTGATTGAAAGAGTGTGTTAAAGTTAATATGTATTGAAAATCAGATTGATCAGTTCCTATTCTGTCCTTAATTAAATTCATTACAAAAACCCAGCCTCCAGAAAAATTATTTTGTGTAGCAATCATAACTTTAGGACTAAAACCTTCAATTCCTGAAAAGGTATACGGATTTGGTTTTGTGTCATAATTTGCTCCTAAATAAATTGAAACGGCAGGAATTAAGGTTTTCCATTTAAACTGTTGGTTGGCTTTCCAACTATATAAGTTTGGCTTGTCTTCTTCAGCATTTTTATAAGGATCAAATACTAAATACTTTGCACCTATTGCCAGAAATTTAAAATTAGCTCGTTTTTCTTCAGATGAAAAATTTGAAGAAAATGTTTTAGTATCATTCTGATAGGTTCCTTCAATATTCAATTCTAATTCTTCGAATAATAATCCGTACCGCGCTGCAAAATCAATTCCAAAACCAGAGACTTCATAAGTGGCTGCTGGTGTTCTTTCTTCTTTAATGCTATAAGGACCTATTTCTAGTTGTGCGACATTGGTTCCAACGGAAAAAGCACTTCTGGAAACGCCTGGCCTATTAGAATTAATAACATCGGTATATTGACAAAATGCTTGGGTAGTTGTTAAACAAAGTAGGAAAAACAGTTTAGATTTAAATGGGCTCATAATCATAAGTTTCATTATCTCTTTAATACAATGTATTAAAGGCTTTTTCAAATATAGATATTTTATACTTTTTTTATCATTCTTGAACGTTTTTTAAACAGATAGAATTGTATTTTTGTTTTATATTTTAATAAAATTTTAAAAATGGGTTTATTAAGAACCATACTCATAATTGCCTTAGTATATTACGGAATTAAGATTCTTTCAAGGATTTTTGCACCTTTTCTTCTTAAATATGCAGCCAAAAAAGCAGAACAACGCTTTGGAGATCAATTTGGTCAATTTCAAAAAGGACAAAAACAAGACTCTCAAAAAAAGGAAGGTGAAATAACTATTGATAAAATCCCTAATACAAAAACGTCTAATAAAGATGTTGGTGAGTATGTGGATTATGAAGATGTAGAATAAACATAGTTTTCTCATTTCTATTACAGTGAAAATCTAATTGTAAAAGTTTATTAGATTCAATATTGTTACTTCTGAAAAATTATAACTATTTTTCAGAATCATTTTCTTAAAACCGTTTCATGCAATTTTCAATTAAAAAATTACTACCTCATGTACTCGTTTTACTAGGTTTTATTATCATTTCTCTGGCTTATTTTAGTCCTGTTTTAAAAGGAAAAGCGATATATCAAAATGATATTGTGCAGTATATAGGGATGAGTAAGCAGCAAAAGGATTTTAAGGCTGAAACAGGAGAAGTGACTTACTGGACTAATAGCGCCTTCGGTGGGATGCCAACCTATCAACTAGGAGCAAGGTATCCACACAACTACATTAAGAAGCTTGATTTAGCGTTGCGGTTTTTACCAAGGCCAGCAGATTATTTATTCCTGTATTTATTAAGTTTTTATGTATTTTTATTAGTGCTGAAAGTCGATTTTAAACTCGCTGCATTAGGAGCATTAGCCTTTGGGTTTTCAACGTATTTAATCATTATTCTTGGTGTTGGTCATAATAGTAAAGCGCATGCCATAGCTTATATGCCGTTGGTTTTAAGTGGTATTATATTAGTATTTCAAAAAAAAAATATTATTGGGTTTTTACTTACGACAATAGCAATGGGCTTAGAGTTGGTGGCTAACCATTTCCAAATGACCTATTATCTTATGTTTTTGGTGATTGTTCTGGGTATCGCTTATTTAGTTGATGCTTATAAAAAACAGGTGCTTCCACATTATTTTAAATCTATTGGTGTTTTGGTTGCGGCTGTAGTATTGGCAATGGCTTTAAATGCGACCAATTTTTTGGCTACTAATCAATATGTAAAGGAAAGTAAACGTAGTAAAAGCGAGCTTACTATAAACCCAGATGGTACTCCAAAAGAAGTGACGCCGGGATTAGATCGCGATTATATTACCCAATTTAGTTACGGTATTGTTGAAACATTTAATTTGTTCATTCCTCGATTTACGGGAGGCGGTAATGCAGAAGATGTTGGAAAAGATTCCGCTACTTACGAAGCGTTTAGAAAATTAGGAGCAACGACAAGTCAAGCCACTCAAGAAGCCAAGCGCGCACCAACATACTGGGGAGATCAACCCATTGTGGAAGCGCCCGCTTATGTTGGGGCGGTCATATTGTTTTTGTTTGTTTTTGCTTTGTTTTTGGTGAAAGGACGATTGAAATGGTGGCTCGTTGGAGGCACGCTATTTTCTTTGTTATTGTCTTATGGAAAAAACTTAGGGTTTTTAACGGATTTCTTTATTGATTATATACCGCTATATAACAAATTCAGAGCGGTAAGTTCTATTCAAGTCATTTTGGAATTGTGTATTCCAGCGCTGGCCATTTTTGGTTTAGTAAGGCTGTTTAATGATTTTGAAAAGAAAGAAGATAAGCTAAAAGCATTGAAATATTCAACACTCATTACTGGTGGAATAACAATAGCATTCTTGTTGTTTAAATCATCCTTATTCGATTTTGTAGGTATGAATGATGGGTATTACCGTCAGAGTTACGGACAAAATTTTGTTGATGCTTTAAAGACCGATAGAATAGCAATGTTTACTCAAGATGGTATTCGAACCTTAATTTTGGTTTTATTATCTGCTGGAGCCATTTATTTATTTCTAAAGGAGAAATTAAAAGAAAAGTGGATTATTGTCGCTTTTTGTGGGTTAGTACTTTTTGATTTAGTTGGCGTGGATAGACGCTATGTGAATAATGACGACTTTATTTCTGGAGTAAAAATGGCAAAACCATTTGAAGCTTCCGAAGTAGATAAATATATCTTAAATGATACATCGCATTATAGAGTGTTTGATTTGGTTTCAGGAGCTTCAAAACCTTCGTATTTTCATAATTCTTTAAATGGTTACAATGCTGCGGAATTAAGACGTTACCGAGAAGTATTTGATTTTTATATAACTCAGAATAGTATTAGTGTGCTGAATATGTTGAATACAAAATATATTGTAGCACAAGATGAAGAGGGTAAAGCGTTTCCTTATGAAAATGAAGACGCTAATGGCAATGCTTGGTTTATTAAAAATTTAGAAAAGGTTGATTCTGCTAACAAAGAAATTACGAGTTTAGATAGTTTAGATAACAAAAATAAGGCTATTTATTCATCGCACAGAGCATTTGAGTCCATTCAAAACATCAAAAGTGATTTTGTAAAAGATTCTTTAGCGTCTATCAAATTATCAGAGGTCAAACCAAATTACTTAAAGTATCAATCAATTAATGAAAATGAAGGGTTTGCTGTGTTTTCAGAGATTTACTATCCTAGTGGCTGGAAAACATTTATTGATGGAAAAGAAACGAGTCATATACGTGTGAACTATATTCTAAGAGGTATGCTTATTCCAGCAGGACATCATGTTATAGAGTTCAAATTTGATCCAGACGTTGTTAAAACAGGAAGTAAAATAACATTGGCAAGTTCAATTTTACTTGGTTTATTATTACTTGGTGGATTGTTTTATGAGTTTAAGAAAAATAAAAGTGCCTAAAAAAACACTCATCATAACGTATTATTGGCCACCAGCAGGAGGTCCTGGAGTACAGCGTTGGTTAAAATTCGTCAAGTATTTACCAGAATTTAATATCGACCCTGTGGTTTTTATTCCTGAAAACCCAAATTATCCAATCATTGATGAGAGTTTAACTTCTGAGGTTTCTAAGGATATTACCATTATTAATCATCCAATAAAAGAGCCTTATAAATGGGCAGGATTCTTTTCAAATACATCTTCAAAAACAATTAGCAAGGGCATTATTTCTGATGAGAAAGAGCAATCCTTTATTGAGAAATCCATGCTTTATGTTAGAGGTAATTTTTTTATTCCAGATGCTAGAATAGGCTGGGTAAAGCCTTCAGTATCTTTTCTTCTAGACTATATTAAAAAAGAAGGTATTGAAACTATTATAACAACAGGGCCACCACATAGTGTGCATCTTATAGGGCTTCAGATAAAACAAAAACTAGGGGTAAAGTGGTTAGCCGATTTTAGAGATCCATGGACAACCATTGGGTATCATAAGCAGTTAAGGCTAACATCGGCTTCTAAAGCAAAGCATAAATTACTCGAAAAGGAGGTTTTAAATGCTTCAGATCACATTATTGTAACCAGTTTTGTTACTAAGAAAGAGTTTCAGGGCTTTACAAATAAATCCATAGAAGTGATTACAAATGGTTATGATGACGAAGCTACTGTAGAATTCCAAATGGATACGAAATTCACATTGTCACATATTGGGTCTTTATTATCAAAACGAAATCCAGAGATACTTTGGCGAGTTTTAAGTGAATTAGTTAGAGATAATGAAAGTTTTTCAAAAGATTTTCAACTTAATTTTATTGGTGCAATTAGTGAAAAAGTGTTAAAATCCATTAAAAAGTATAATTTAAGTAATTATATTAATGAGGTAGGCTATGTATCTCACCAAGAGGCTATAATATATCAAAAAAAATCTCAAGTATTACTGTTAATTGAAATAGATTCAGAAGACACTAAATGCATCATTCCAGGTAAATTATTTGAATATATGATTTCCAATAGACCCATCGTTGCTATTGGTCCAAAAGGGTCAGACGTTGAGAAAATCATCAAAGAAACTAATACAGGAGACTACTTTAATTACTCCGATTATGAATCACTAAAAAGAATTATCTTAGAGCATTATAAGGCTTTTCAGAATAAAACATTACAATCGCATCCTATTGGTTTGCAAAAGTATCACAGAAAGGCACTTACAAAATCGCTAGCTAATTTATTATAATGGGCATTGTTGCATCTCAATCTTTTAAAAACATCATTTCCACCTATTTAGGGTTTTTTATAGGCGCCATCAACACCTTATTTCTTTATACCAAGTTTCTAAGTGCCGATTACTACGGTATGGTTGGGTATATGCTCTCTTTAGCCTATGTTATTATGCCAATCATGGCTTTTGGGATGCATAATACGTTGGTTAAATTCTATTCAACTTTTAAAACTAGAATTTCTTTACATAGTTTTTTAACACTCATGCTAGTGCTGCCTATTTGTGTTATAATTCCTTTAATATTAATTACCCATTTTAGCTATGATGCTATTGTTGGTTTTCTATCCAATAAAAACGAAATAATAAAAGGGTATTTGTGGCATACGCTAATTATTGCTATCGCATTAGCTTATTTTGAGGTGTTTTTTGCTTGGGCAAAAGTGCAAATGCAAACGGTTTTTGGGAATTTCATGAAAGAAGTTTTTCATAGAGTGGGCGCTATGACCTTACTATTCTTATTGTATTTTGAAGTTATAAACCTTGAGCAGTTTATGGGCGGGCTTGTAGTGGTTTATGTATTAAGAATGCTGGTTATGAATGTATATGCATTTAGTGTTAAACTCCCGGTGATTATTTTTAAACGTGTACCTAATTTGCGGAATATTTTAAAATATTCATTTTTAATCATTATCGCGGGCTCTATTGCTACTATACTTTTAGACGTTGATAAAGTTATGCTGGGACATTATATTGATATTAAGCAGATTGCTTATTACAATGTAGCCATTTTTATAGCTACTGTTATCGCAGTACCTCAACGCTCGATGCATCAAATATTATTACCATTATCTGCTAAATACCTAAATGAAAAAGATTTTGATGCGTTAGAAGATTTATATAAGAAAAGTTCATTAAATCTATTTATAGTTGGTGGTTTTATTTTTTTATTGATCGTCCTAAATATTAATCAGCTCTATTATATTATTCCAGAAGAATTTAGTGGCGGTTTATTGGTGGTTTTTATGATTAGTATTGCAAAGCTTTATGACAATGCCTTAGGAAGCAATAATGCCATATTGTTTAATAGCGATTATTATCGAGTGGTTTTAGTTTTAGGTGTTTTTCTTGTGATTTTGATGATATTGCTAAATATGGTTTTCATTCCCGTTTTAGGGATTAACGGAGCGGGTATAGCAACGTTTTTAGCTATTTTTACGTATAATTCTATAAAATTATTCTTTGTTTATAAGAAGTTTAGAATGTTCCCTTTTACAAGTGCTACTTTAAATATTGCATCGCTTTTATTATCGAGTGTGTTAGTATTTTACTTCTGGGAATTTCCATTTCATCCAATTATTAATATAGGACTGAAATCGTTATTAGTTACGGTGATTTATGTTTTTGTAGTCTATCGATTTAATTTTTCTGAAGATATTACGCTTCTTATCAAGAAGTATTTAAAACTGAAATAATGTTTTTTATTTCCGCGTCGGCGGTAATCTCATTGATAGAGTAGGAGTTGTTTTTAGATGGATTACTGCCTTCACGGGACTAATAAAAAAACCTTTTGAAAACGAAGAGCCCCACGATGCAGCTTTGGGGCATACATGTCGCAGGGCTTTCCAAACTAACCAACCAAAATTTTTATGATCGTCTTTTTGTTGTAGTCGATCTTGTGTTTTTACTAGAAGAACTTCTACTTTGCATAGCTTTAGGTGTTCTGCTTTGTGTAGACCTTGAAACAGTGCGTTGTTGAGTTGTTCTTGGTTTACTTAAAGTACGCTGAGCAACTTGTGTATTTCTAGTGTTACTGCTACTTTTTTTATATGAACGCATATTAGTGCTTTTTGGTTTTTGAACCGCTCTAGTTTTTTGTTCACGTTTAACCTGATTGTTTCTTGTACTTGTTCTACTATTGATACTGTTAGCGTTTTCACGCGTTCTTTTCGTATTATTTATTTGAGAATTATTTCCAGAAGGTGTTCTTCTCGTTTCTGTATACTCTCTTTTTGTTACTTCCCTCTTTACAGAAGGCGTTGTGGTTCTTTTAGAATTATGATCTACTGTACCATTATAACGTCTGTTTATTTGTCTTTCTCTAACCTCATTATTAGCTCTAGTGTTACTATTTGTAGCGCTATTACCTCGTCTTGAAGTCGTATTATTTTGTGCAACAGCTCTTCTAGAATTCGCATTTCTGTTTATCTGGGTTACATTTCTTTTACTTCTGTTTACCGTTGCATAACTTCTGTTTCTAGATATGGTGTTACCTCTTCTACTCGCAATAGCAGTTCTAGGTCTAGAATTGTTATAAAACGGTCTGTTATAAGTATAACGAACTGGGTTATAAAACTGTCTGTAAGGTCTGTTATAGACTACACAGTAGTTGTATGCTGGAATGCTATAATAACGGTGCCATGGTCTGTAAACATAACCTCTGTTAAATACATTTATATATCCTGTATAGTGTGAAAAGTTGTTATATCTGTTATAATGAACATAAAGACCGCCTACACGGTTTACGTAACCAAAGTTGTTATAATGAATGTTTACGTTTCCAGCTTGACTAATACGACCATAATAATCATAATAAATAGGAATGTTTTCAATTTGAATAATAGCACCAAACTCATCGTATTGTACGTAGCTGTTATAATCATAACCAGAGTTAAAACTAATGCTTACGTTTGGCGAACCAATATTTACACCTAAGCGCGAATTGTTTCTTATTACATTAAAGTCGAATTGCCCGTCTCTAAAAACAGAAAATTCAATACTGTCTTCCACAAATATGAATGAGTTTCCATAACCTCCATAATACGTAGCTGTAGCGTTTGCTTCCTTGTTGGTTGCGGTTGCGTTAACAGTAAATCCTGTAAGGACTAAACCTGCGAGTAAGAATATAAACTTTTTCATAATTGTGAATTTTAAGGGTTACGTTTATGTAATTGCAAACAGCGTGCCAAAAAACAAACAGCACACCAAAGCCCTTGTAAACATTGAAAAAAAAAGCTAATAATTTTTTGAAATGTAAGTCTTAACCTATCTTTAAATATTTTTTCCTTCCAAACAGAAACAACAATTCAATAAAATGCAAGTATGTTTGTTTCTTCCAAAAAAAACCTTTGGCTAGAAAATTAGATTGCCTGAAAAATCTTAATTATTATATCGATATATCTATTCTTTTGAAACAGAAAACCTCATAAAATTTAATTTAATCGAATAAAAAGACAGAGGCGGTTCTATTTAAAAACTTTGCCATATTTTTATTTAAATTTTAGTAATTTTAAATCTGTAAATGACGTGTTTCAAAACACGTAAAACTTATTCCCACAACATATGTCCAATGCATTTATTTTAAATTTCACTCCAACTGGCATGATTCCGACCAAAGGATTGACTCCTTTTGCACCCATTAGTGTATCTGAAATAATTGAAGATGTTAAACTTGCTAATGAAATTGGCATAACTATGGTGCATTTACTTGCTAGGGATCCTTTTACTGGAGTACCTACTTATAAAAAGGAAATATATTCAAAAATCATAAAAGGAATTAGAGTGTTTGCTCCAGAATTAGTGATTTGTGTTTCATTAAGTGGACGAGATTTTAGTGAGTTATTGCAACGCGGAGATCCCTTGTTTTTGGAAAATGACTTAAAACCTGATATGGGTAGTTTAACCCTTAGCTCATTAAATTTCAACAAAACAGAAAGTGTAAACTCACCTGATATTATAAATAATTTAGCTAAATTAATGCAAGACAAAGGGATTGTTCCTGAACTTGAAGCATTTGATATTGGGATGATTAATTACGCTAAATATCTAGAAAAAAAAGGATTGATTCAAGCACCTTTTTATTTTAATTTACTTTTAGGGAATATTTCTTGTGCACAAGCCAATCTGCTTCATGCAGGAATGATGATTAATGATTTGCCTAAAGATGCCTTATGGAGTTTAGCGGGAATTGGAAATGCGCAACTGAAAATGAACTCGATTTCTTTGGCAATTGGTGGAGGAGTAAGAGTGGGTATTGAGGATAATATTTGGTTTGATAATGCTAGGACAAAATTAGCAAGTAATAGTGATTTATTAAAAAGGGTACATACACTTGCCAACGCGAATGGAAGAGCTTTAATGACACCTCGTGAATTTAGAATAAAAATGAATTTGAAGTCTGGCAATGGCTCCTATGGTAGCCATAATTGAAAAAATAATTAGGATATGGAAACTATAAAGGTTGAATCAATTTCTACATTAAAACGGTTCGCAAATATTGTAAAAAATGGTTTGCTCCTTTTTGGTATAAGAAACCGGTTAGCGCTCATTGGAATAGATATTAGGCCTTATTATTGGGTTCAAGAAGAGGCTGAAAAATGCGAAGAACCCTTAATTAAAGGAAAATTAAATGACTATAATGTTAGGTTTTTAACTTATGATGAATTAGTGTTAATAGCCAGTAAAGTCCCTGATTTACTCGGAAATGATTTAATTAGTGGATGGAATAATGGTCAAACATGTCTTGGTTTAGAGCATAATAAAAATATTGCTGCTTTTATGTTTATTGAATTAAATGAAATTACATTTAATAAGAGAACGTTTACATTAAAAGATAATGAAGCATATTTATTAAATATGTATACCTTTCATTCGTATCGCGGCAAAAATCTTGCTCCATATTTACGTTATCAAAGCTATCAAATTCTAAAAAATCAAGGAAGAATAGTTAAATATAGCATCACGGAATCTTTTAATAAATCATCAATTAGATTTAAAAAGAAACTAAACTCTAAAAATCACACCTTATTTTTGGGTATTGTATTATTTAAAAAGTATTTTTGGAATTATACCATTAAAGAATATTAATCTGCTTTTAAAAGTATGAGTTTAGATAAAATTACTCTAGAAATAATTACCAATCCTATTGATTGGAATGGAGTACTTCAAGAAATAGGGGATTTTGACTTTTATCATACCTTTGAGTATCATTTAATCGAAGTCAAGGAGGATGAGACTTCTACATTAATAGTTTATAAAAAAGATAATATTATCATTGCGCTGCCTTTATTGGTAAGAAAGATATACAATACAAATTATTACGATGCCACTTCAGTATATGGTTATGCAGGCCCTATTTCTAAAGGAATAACTTCTGAATTCAACAACAAACTATTTATTGAAAAAGTAATGTCCTTTTTTCAAGAAAATAAAATAATTTCTGTTTTTTCTCGGCTTAATCCATACATCAACTATCAACAAGACATTTTAAAAAATTTTGGAAGTATAGTCAACCAAGGTAAAGTTGTAAATATTGATTTGACTTTAGATACAACTATCCAAAGGCAAAATTACCAAAGCAGACTCAAAACTCAAATTAATAAATCTAGGAGACATTGCATCATTAAAAAAGCAGATACTCCAAAAGATTTAAGAGATTTTATAGATATATATTATGAGAACATGAATAGAGTTCAGGCTGAAGATCATTACTATTTTAACCAAGAATATTTTGATAAAATATTAACTAGCAAAAATTTTAAAGCTGAACTTTTATTGGCCCTGGATAAAGATTCTGGAGTTACTATTGGAGGAAGTCTTTTCGTTACCACAAAAAATATTGTTCAATATCATTTGGGCGCTACTAAAAATGAATTTTTAGATGTAATGCCTGCCAAGCTATTATTAGATGAAATGCGAATTATTGCAACAAAAAGAGGGCGGCAGTTCTTTAACCTTGGTGGAGGACTTGGAGGAGTCCATAACGATTCATTATTTAATTTTAAATCTTCATTTTCAAAATATTTTAAAGATTTTGAATTATGGAAGCTTATCATTAATCAAAAAGTATATGATGAATTAGTTGAATCACGAAAAACAACTTCGACCTCATTTTTTCCTAAATACAGGTTTTTAGATAAAACTCAGCTATAGATGCAGATTAAACAAAATCCTTTTACATCCCATATATTTTCATCTAAGTGGTTTCATCATTTTAATCATAATAAACAGGTATTCACTTTTAATTTTATAAACGGGTTGAGTTTTTTTAAACCTAGTATCTTGCCTGTTTTTATAAATATGGGAAGAAACCATAGTAAAGGAATTTCCTATTCATTGAATGTCCCGAAAACAATTAATTTTAATAAATCAGTACTACTTATTTATGATGTACCGCATTATTTTGATTTAGATATTGAAAATGCTCCTGAGAAATTGGCATTTCATAAAATTAAACAATATCCTGGATACCTAGTTGAGCTTGATAGATTTAATGATCTTACTGATTATTTTCAAAAAACCTTCAGTAAAAAAACTTATAATAAATTAAGAAGATACCAAAAACGTTTAGAATTATGTTTTAATATAAAATATAAAATGTTTTATGGTAAGATGTCAAAAGAAGATTATGATTTTATTTTTGATTGTTTTAAAAAATTATTAGAAAAACGATTTACAGATAAACAAATTGCAAATAATAATTTAAATCCTGAAGAATGGGCATTTTATCGTGATGTAGCGCTTCCTATGATTTTAGAAAAAAAAGCATCTTTTTTTGTGGTTTATGAAGACTCCAATCCTATTGCAATTACGCTTAACTATTTTTCAGAAAACATGCTTTTTCATGCCATTACTACTTTTGACATTGATTATTCAAAATTTCATCTGGGAAAAATAGCCATGGTTCATCTTTTTTCTTGGTGCTTTGAAAATCAAATAAAATGCTTTGATTTCTCTAAAGGTCATTTTGATTATAAGACGCATTGGATGACCAAAAAATATGATTTTGAATACCATTTATATTATGATAAGACTTCGATCAAATCTAAATTCATCGGTTTCATTATTAAAAGCCTATTTGAATTAAAACAAAATTTAAGGGAGAAAGAATTAAACAAAAAATTACATCAATTGACCTTTCGGTTTAAAACACGTGGTGATAATAATAAGACTTCATTAAAATTTACCATCTCTGATATTACTGAGGAATATAAGGACTTGGAGTTACTTGAAATTGACTTATTTCATAAAGAGCTTCTACCTTTAAAAAGTATTGTGAATGAGTATTTATTTATAAATAGTGAATCACTTTATAAACTTAAAGTCATGAAGGTTTTAAGTACCCAATCAACCTATCTTTTTAAAGGAGAAAAGACATCTAAAAAAATAGTAATAAGCTAAAAAGCCTCATGAGATTGCCCTTTATTAAATATTCAAAATATAATTTCAGCTTTGATTTTTTTCAAAAGCAACACATAAGCCCTTTTTATAATAAGCTGTTTAATTACATTAATTATGAAGAAGTCTTAAGCCCAAATTTCGAATCAGAAGATGCCATAGGGAATACAATTCATGAAATTAAATTTATACCATCTTATTTTAGTTTAGAAACACCTTTATTAACTGGTAAATACAAATTTATTAAATATAATAGACTAAAAAATTTCCGAATTAACCTTGATGGATTTAGCAATGCAGAACATTATTTAGAAGACCAAATGGGTTCAAAAAGCAGATCGCAATTAAGAAGAAGAATAAATCGGTTAGAAACCTGTTTTAATATTAAATACACATTTTATTACGGTCAAATCACCAAACAAGAATATGATTGTATATTCAATGCATTAGAATTATTAATTGAAAGACGGTTTAATCAACGTGGAGATGCTTATTCATTAAAAGATAAATGGGATGATATAAGAGAGATCACATTTCAACTTATATTGGATAAGAAAGCGTCTCTTTTTGTAATTTATGACGAAAATAAACCTATTGATATTTGCTTAAATTATCATTTTAAAAATATTGTACAACATTTTATAAGGTCCTATGATATTGATTATTCAAAATATTGGGTCGGTCAAATTGATATTTACAAACAACTGGATTGGTGCTTTTTAAATAATTTTAAAATCTTTGATTTTATGTGGGGAGAACTCGTTTATAAAACTCGATGGAGTAATGAAATAAGCATCTTTGAACATCATTTTATTTTTAAAAATGATAATCCATTAAAATCACTATTTGTCAAAATATTGATTAATCTATACAAGATTAGTGATCATGTCAAACAAAAAAGCATTTATAAATCTCTAGTTAAAGCAAAATCAAATTTCACTCAAAATATAAAAGGAAAATCAGAAAAAAAGGATTCAGTAATTAAACTTGAAACTATTTCTAAAATGCCTTTAAAGGATGCTATTACTGTGATTAATATTAATAATGAATACTATAAATTTCTAAGAAAAACGGTATATGACTTTCAGTATATTAATTTTGAAAATACAGCCAACATTAAAGTATTTAAAATAAATAGTACTACTAATTCGTATATTATTCAAGGTACTAAGTCTCAAATTAAAGTTTCAATAATTTAAATTCTTTTTCTATTCATTTTTTTATGAGGAACATCCACGAAATAGATTTCATGTTTGAAATAGCCTTCAATAAAATTCTACCCGACTTTTACGATGAGGCCTTTCAAACTTTAGACGACAAGATTTTATTAACTTCTGATTCTGAAGAACTTCCTCAGTTAAGTAATAAAATAAAAATGGTTTATGATGTACCCTCTTTTTTAAAAGTTAGTAAAAAAAACTTTAAACCATCTTTAGGACTTAAATCTGTTATACAGCATAAAGGGTATTGTATAAACCTGCGTGGATATAATGATATTGAAACATATCTTAAAGACCGCTTTAGTAGAAATAGCAGACAAGTGTTTAGAAGCAATAAAAAGAGGTTAGAAACCTGTTTTGATATTTCTTATAACATGTACTATGGAGCTATTTCTATAGAGCAATACAGCAAGTTATTTAAACAGTTTTATGACATGTTAAAACTGAGAGCTAAAGAAAAAGGAATCAATAACAGGAATTTAAAACATTGGAGCCTTTATAATAGTAAAGTTTATGATATGATTTTAAATAAGCAGGCGTCCTTGTTCGTTATTTACGATGGCGATGAAGCCATAAATATTAGTTTAAACATGCATGTCAAAAACACTGTTTTCTTGTTTATTACGACTTATAATATAGATTATTCAAAATTCCAATTAGGACATATTAATTGGATGATGCAAATAGATTGGTTTATAAAAAACAATATTAAAACAGTTGATTTTTCTAAAGGAAATATTGCTTACAAAAAAAGATGGACCAATAAAGAATATGATTTTGAATATCATTTATTTTATAATAAATCTAACTTCATCTCAAAACTCAACGCGAATTGGCTATTAAAAAAGTTACAGTTAAAACAAACATTAAGAAATCTAAACATTAACACGTATTATTATAATTTATTGGCGAAGCTTAAAGGCGGTAATAAATTTTCAAAGAAAACAGATTATCAATTGAGTGCTCTTAATCTGCTTCCTGAATCAAAGATCATGGCACCCATTTTATTTCGAAGCAATCCAGATGTCTTGCATTTAAAAAGAATTATTTACACGTATTTATATTTATCCTCTTTACATGTAACCGATTTAGAAGTATACAAAGATCTACAAAATGGTAATATTTATTATTTTAAGAGTCCAAAAGAAATATTAAAATTAATTCTTTAGAACCTAAAAATAAAAAAATAAAAAAATAAAAAAATTCATAAAATTGAAAATGATAACTGGTATTTCGTTTTGCCTACTCTTTAGCTTATCGGCTTTCGCTATTTTTAACATGTCTATATTGAATTAGCTGTAAGAGAAAATTCAATACATAAATGGTATTAGAGTTTTCAATTTGCGTGCCAAAAATGTAAATACATGATTATCAGTTTTATAGTTATTGTTGATTGTTAAATCTTTTTTTTACTTTTATAGAAACCAATCATTTTATGTCTGACCAATTAGAAACTTGTAAGAACTGCGAACAACAATTTAATGAAGACTTTAAGTTTTGTCCAAATTGTGGGCAACAATCCAAAGATGATCTTACTATTAAGCTGCTGTTTTACAACACGATAAGCAACTACTTTTCTTTTGATGCACGTTTTTTTAAAAGTTTCTTTCCTTTATTATTTAAACCAGGATATTTAGCCAAAAAATTTATAGCTGGTAAACGTTTGCTTTATCTGCATCCAGCTCAGTTGTATCTTTTTATTTCCGTAGTGTTTTTCTTTTTCTTTTCATTTATTCAACGAAGCCAAGTAGAGATATTAGATGAAAAATTAGCTGAAACTATAAAAAAGGAAAATATAGTTGATAGTATAACCGATGATCGTCTTAAAGATTCTACAGAAGCTGTTCAGTTATTAAAACAAGTAGTAGTAGATTCCATTGCGCGTGCTGAACTCCGAGAATCTCTAAAGGATAATGTTTATATCCATGGTTTTTCTGAAGAAAAAATGGACTCCTTGGTAAATGCTGAAGATTTTAGAAAAAACGGTATTGCAAATTTTGATTTTGATTCAAAAGCTATAGATTCTTTAATCGCTGCAAATGCACCAGACGATACGCTTTATAAAAAGATGGGAATGGAAGATGATGCTGGCGTTTTTCAAAGACGCATTTATAGACAAGCATTAAGGTTCTATAAATCAAGAAAGGGTGGAAGTATTCTGCAAACGTTTTATGATACCATACCTATTGCGATGTTCTTTTTGCTGCCAATATTTGCATTTATTTTAAAGATTTTATACAGAAAACATGGTCTGTATGCACATCATTTGGTGTTTAGTTTTTATTATTTTTCATTTTTATTTACAGTATTTAGTCTCATTTTAGGTGTTAATTTTATTTGGGATATTCCGGACTCTATCGATTGGCTAATAGCGCTTTCTTCATTTTTTTATCTGTATTTAGCATTAAAGCGTTTTTATCAGCAAGGTTGGTTTAAAACCTTTTTTAAAACCAGTGTAGCTTCATTTTTGTTTTTGTTATTTGTAGCACCATTAACTGCGGTTATTTTAGGACTATTTGCGTTTCTGTATTATTAATATAGAACTAAGTTTATTTAACATGACATGTTCGTTCTCGTTAGGGATTGAAACGGCATACCTTTTTTGTACTTAACTATAAGGTTGGTTTGAAACTCAATTAAATATGTGGAAAATATTTGATGAGATTTAGAAGCACGGTCTGCACAAGAAAGATATAGCGAAACGTTTATGTTCATGAATTCAATAATTCAAAATGGACGTGCATGACTAAAAGCCCGACCCTTGGGTAACCTGTCTCTTGGTAGGCAGACGCTCAAATAATTATAATCCTATTGAATCTTTTCTTTTAGATACGTCCCCGTTTCAGAAGTTTTTATTTTTATAATAGCTTCTGGAGTTCCTGAGGCCACTAGGTTTCCTCCGTAAAGACCTCCAGTTGGGCCAAGGTCAATAACATGGTCTGCACATTTTATTAAATCGATGTTGTGCTCTACAACAATAATAGAATGTCCTATTGCAATTAAGGCATTAAACGACTTTAAAAGTTTTTGAATATCATGAAAATGAAGTCCAGTTGTTGGTTCATCGAAAATAAAAAGCGTATTATCTTTTTTGCTTCCTTTACCTAAAAACGAAGCGAGTTTAATACGTTGTGCTTCGCCACCAGAAAGGGTAGAGGAGCTCTGGCCTAAAGTCACATAGCCTAAACCAACATCTTGCAGAGGTTGTAGTTTGTTTTTTATTTTAGTTTGCTCAGTAGATTCAAAAAAGGCTATGGCATCATCAATAGTTAGATTAAGGATATCGTCAATATTCTTATCCCCAAAGGTGACTTCAAGAACTTCTTTTTTAAAGCGTTTTCCTTTACAAGTTTCACATTCTAAATGCACATCGGCCATAAATTGCATTTCAATAGTCACTTCACCTTCACCTTTACAAGTCTCACAGCGTCCGCCATCTACATTAAAAGAAAAATGTTTTGCTTGATAATTTCTAATAGTACTTAGTTTCTGTTTGGAATACAAAGCACGAATATCATCATAGGCCTTTATATAAGTCACAGGATTTGATCTAGACGACCTTCCTATTGGGTTTTGGTCAACAAATTCAATATGACTTATGTTGCTAAAATCACCTTCTAAAGCCGTAAATTGTCCCGGTTTATTACCAAAATCAGTTAATTTTTTTTGAAGTGCAGGGAATAATATCTTTTTAACTAAGGTGCTTTTTCCACTTCCAGAAACACCGGTAATAACCGTAAGCATGCCTAACGGAAAGCTAACATCTATATTTTTTAGGTTGTTCTCTCTCGCTCCAACAATATCAATATGATATTTTGACGTTCTTCTAGTTTTTGGAACTTCAATTTTTAGATCTTCATTTAGATATTTAGCCGTTAACGAGTCTGAAGCTAAAATATCCTTATAAATACCTTCGGCCACGACATGACCTCCTAAGGTTCCAGCCTCTGGGCCAATATCTATAATGTAGTCTGCAGCTTTCATAATATCTTCATCATGCTCAACAACAATAACCGTATTCCCTAAATCGCGTAACGATTTTAAAACCGAAATTAAACGCTCTGTGTCTTTTGGATGCAGACCGATACTAGGTTCATCCAGAATATACATGGAGCCTACCAAACTACTCCCTAATGATGTTGCAAGATTTATACGCTGACTTTCACCACCTGAAAGGGTATTAGATTTTCTATTCAGCGTTAAATAATCTAAACCTACATTGGCTAGAAATGCTAATCGGTTATTAATTTCTTTTAATAATCTATTAGCGATATGTGTGTCGTGATCGTTTAATTCTAATTGTTTAAAGAAGGTGGTGAGTTTATCTAAAGGCATTTCCACCAAATCGGTAATCGTAGCACCTATAATTTTTACATAATTAGCCTCAACGCGTAAACGCTTGCCATTACAGGTTTTACATTTTGTTTTTCCGCGGTAACGAGATAACATCACCCGGTTTTGAATTTTATAAGCTTTAGATTCTAATTCCGCAAAGAACGAATTTAAACCTTCAAAATATTGATTGCCAGTCCAAATTAATTTCTTCTGAGCATCTGTCAATTCAAAATAAGGCTTATGAATGGGGAAATCGAACTTATGCGAATTATTAACTAATTGGTCTTTATACCAGCTCATGCTTTCTCCACGCCATGGGAAAATAGCACTTTCATAAACTGAGAGTGCCGTATTTGGAATTACTAAATCATCATCAATACCAATAATATCTCCATAGCCTTCACAATTAGGGCATGCGCCATAAGGGTTGTTAAAACTAAATAAATGAACATTAGGCTCTAAGAAGCTGATGCCATCCAAATCAAACTTATTACTGAAAGCGCGTTGTTTGCTATCGCTTAATGTTTCTATGATGCATTGACCTTTTCCTTCAAAAAAAGAGGTTTGTATGGCATCAGCTAGGCGGTTTAAAAAATCTTCATCATCTTTTGTAATAACTCTATCTACAACCAATAAAACACTGTCCTTTTTAGTTAGCGTGTTTACCTCATCAATCCTTAAAACGGAGTTATTTACTTGTATTCTAGCATAACCTTGTTGTTGCAATGTTTTAAGTTTGTCTTCTATACTGCGTCCTTCTTCTAAATAAATAGGAGCGAGGAGGAGAAGTTTTTCACCTTCTGAAAATGTTTTTATATAACTTATAACATCTGAAACGGTATCCTTTTTAACTTCTAAACCAGAAATAGGCGAGTAGGTTTTACCTATTCGGGCAAATAATAATTTTAAATAATCATAAATTTCTGTAGTGGTACCAACAGTTGAACGCGGATTGGTAGAATTTACTTTTTGTTCAATGGCAATTGCAGGTGCAATACCTTTTATATAATCTACTTTGGGTTTATTTAATCTCCCTAAGAACTGACGCGCATAACTCGATAAGCTTTCTACATAACGTCGTTGTCCTTCTGCATAAAGTGTATCAAAAGCTAAACTAGATTTTCCAGAACCTGACAAACCCGTTATTACAACTAATTTATTTCTGGGAATAACAACATCAATATTTTTAAGGTTATGTAATCGTGCACCTTTTATAATGATGTTTTCTTTTGGATTTACTTCGGAAATAGCAGTGTTCATAGGTTTTTCAAGAGGATAATTTCGTAAAGATACTACAAGTAAGCGAGCATAAAAAATTACCGTTTATCGAATATATTGTTAAAAAAAATGTGATTTATTGTTTTTAGGAAGGAATGTTCTTATCTTTGATTGTATAATAACTTCAAAAACACACTTCTATAGTATAAAATTACTTTTAAACTTAATAACCCCAAGCAACGAAAATCTATTTCGTGCATTAAAAGTAAATATTATGCGACAACAACTTATTACGGACGCCTCATTAGTTAGTAACTATATTAATGGAGACGAAAAATCCATAGAAATTCTAATTAAAAGGCACAAACAAAAAATTTACAGTTTTATTTATTCAAAAGTATACGACAGAGATGTTGCTGAAGATATTTTTCAGGATACCTTTATTAAAGTGATTCGTACGCTAAGACGCGGCGCTTATAATGAAGAAGGTAAATTTTTACCATGGGTGATGCGTATTTCTCATAACTTGGTGATTGATTTCTTTAGAAAAAATAACAGAATGCCAAAATTTGACAATGCAGGTGATTTTAATATTTTTTCAGTGTTAAGTGATAGCAGTTTAAATGCTGAAAAAACCATTATCAAAGAACAGGTTGAAAATGACGTAAGACGTTTATTAGATGAGCTTCCAGTTGATCAAAAAGAAGTATTAATGATGCGTATTTATAATGATATGAGTTTTAAAGAAATATCAGACAGAACAGGTGTTAGTATTAATACAGCATTGGGAAGAATGCGTTATGCCTTAATTAATTTACGTAAGATTATTGATAAACACAATATCGTTTTGACGAATTAATACAATAAAGAGTATTTTGCTACGTTATTGGTATAAATAATCCCTTAACTTTAAAAAATGGCAAAAATTTACTCTGAAAATTCTATTAAAAACATAGAAAATCTTGAACCGAAAGAAGAAACGGTTAATTTTCTTTTAAATTATTCTAAGGCTTTAAGTGTTATAAATTATAATAAATTAAAGTTTGAAGCACTTTTAAATTAAGTATCTTAAAAGGCCTAATAAACTAAAATTTATTAGGCCTTTTTATTTTTATAATAGTGTTGAAGTACAGATTGTCTTCCTATCGTTTTAGTAATAATATCTTTATCTAGATCCCAGCCTCTTGCAGGTGAATATTGTCGCCCATACCAAATTATTTGGAGGTGTAACTCATTCCATAATTCCATTGGAAACAAACGTTTAGCATCTTTTTCAGTTTGAACTACATTTTTACCAGTGGTTAAATTCCAACGATACAGTAATCTGTGAATATGCGTGTCAACAGGGAATGCAGGAACACCAAAAGCTTGAGACATTACTACACTCGCGGTTTTATGTCCAACGGCGGGCAATTCTTCTAAAAACTCAAAACTCTGTGGGACCTCTCCATTATGTTTGTCAATAAGAATTTTTGATAAACCATGAATGCCTTTACTTTTCATTGGTGATAAGCCGACAGGTTTTATAATCTCACGAATATCTTCAACAGAAAGCTTAATCATATCATACGGATTATCTGCTCTTTCGAATAAAAGAGGCGTAATTTTATTAACACGAACGTCAGTACTTTGCGCAGATAGCAATACGGCTATTAATAAGGTATATGGGTCTTTATGATCTAAAGGAATAGGGATTTCAGGATAAAGTGTGTAAAGTGTATTAATAACAAAGTTAATTTTCTCTTTCTTAGTCATAAAACGTATTTTTGTTAGAAATTCAAAGTTAAGACTATGAACACACTAAAACAAGGTGATGCCGTTCCTGATTTTACGGCTAAAGATGAACAAGGAAATACAATTTCATTAAGTGACTACAGAGGAAAAAAGCTGGTTGTGTTTTTTTACCCAAAAGCAAGTACTCCAGGGTGTACCGTGGAAGCTTGTAATTTAAGAGACAATTATAAAACGTTGCAAGCGAAAGGCTATGACCTATTGGGTGTTAGTGCTGATTCTGCAAAGCGACAAGCTAATTTTAAAAACAAATACGAATTTCCTTTTCCACTTTTAGCCGATGAAGACAAAACGGTTATTAATGCGTTTGGTGTTTGGGGCCCAAAAAAGTTTATGGGCAGAGCCTATGATGGCATTCACAGAATGACTTTCTTAATAGATGAAAATGGTTTAGTTGAACGCGTTATAGCAAAGGTGAAAACGAAAGAGCACGCCGCGCAAATTCTAGAAGAAATAAATTAAATTTATTTTAATTTATTTCTTCTAGAATATCCAAATAGTCGCTGATCCTTTATGATATCGGGAATACCTTCTGGAAGCATCTCTTCCCATCCTTTTTCGCCATCATTAATCATTTTTAGAACCTCTCTCGATAAAATATCCATAATATCTGGATTGAAATCTTTTATGTCGAGCATTTTCCCATTGTATTTAAAGAATTTATATAATTCTTTCATACGTGGATGTACTTTTAAGTTTTCACTTGTATATAATTCTTCTGTTTCATGATTTTTATACGGATAGAGATACACCTTTAAGTCTCTATAGAATAATTTACCAAATGCTTCTAAAATACCTCCACTTAATTCGCGATAATATTTCTCATCAAAAATTTGAATAAGGTTATAAACACCCATGGCTAAGGCCATTCTTTCTTTTGTGAATAGCGCAAAATATTCAACTAAACGATAATATTCTTGAAAGTTTGTTATCATTACATTCTGTCCAAGAGAACATAATAATTCAGCCCTGTCTAAAAAGTCACGTTCATTTATTTTACCTTCTGCACGCAAATTAGCAAGCGTAATTTCAAAAATAATTTTAACATTGTTTTTATCTACAGTCTTTTCAGCTAAAAATAATTTTTTGGACTTTTCAAAAATATCCATATTTACCTTTGTAACAGGTCTAAAACTACCTCGTAATGCTAAGATATTTTTCTTATAAAGTACTTGTGCAGGAAGTAAGTTCATTCCGTCAGGTCCAAACATAACAGCATCTGTCATGCCATTTTTTACTAATTGTAAACTCATTAATCTGTTATCGACATAGGTAAATCTGCAACCTGAAAAATTGATCATATCAATTTCGATTTGATCTTTCTCTATATTATCATATAATGACCTTACTATTTCTTTTGGGTCATCGTGCATGTAGAAACCACCAAAAATAAGGTTAACACCAAGTATTCCTAAAGTTTCTTGCTGCAACTGTGCATTTGTTTGCTTGAATCTTAAATGTATAATTATTTCGTTATAATCTTCTAACGGGTCTAACTGGAATTTAATACCAACCCAACCATGGCCTTTAAACTTTTTAGAAAAGTCGATAGTCGCTACCGTATTTGCAAAGGCAAAAAACAACTTATCAGGATGTTTTTCTCTTAAAATCCGGTCTTCAATAAGTTCTACTTCATGGTTCAACATTCTACGTAAACGCGGCTCTGTTACGTAACGATTATCTTCTTCAATACCATAGATGGCATCACTAAAATCCTTATCATAAGCAGACATTGCTTTTGCAATCGTACCAGAACTACCTCCAGCTCTAAAAAAATTACGAACAGTTTCTTGACCAGCACCTATTTCCGCAAAAGTTCCGTAAATATGTTCGTTTAAATTAATCTGCAAAGATTTCTGTTTAATGGTCAGAATCTTACTGATTTCTTTATCTCCTTTTAATGTTAAAGCCATAATTTTAGTATTACGACAAAAATAGAAAAAATAATAGTGATATGATATAAATAAATAAAGCCATTTCATTTTTTGAAATGGCTTTATTACTATAGTGTGTTTTGTTGTTTACATGCCTTTTAATTCAGAAATTAACGCTTGTATAACACTTTTTGCATCTCCAAATAACATAGATGCTTTTTGGTTATAAAATAGTTCGTTTTCAATACCGGCATATCCCGGATTCATAGTACGTTTATTAATAATAATGCTTTTTGCATTTTCAACATCTAAAATTGGCATGCCATAAATTGGACTTGATGGGTTGTTGTGTGCGGCAGGGTTAACAACATCATTGGCTCCAACAACAAAAACAACATCTGTATTTTGAAATTCCGGATTCACATCTTCCATTTCGGCAAGCTTGTCATAATCGACATTTGTTTCTGCTAATAAGACGTTCATATGTCCAGGCATTCTCCCTGCTACGGGATGAATGGCATATTTAACTTCGATACCTCTGCTTGCTAGTAATTGCTCTAATTCATGTATCGCATGTTGCGCTTGAGCGACAGCCAAGCCATAACCTGGGACAATTATAATGCGTTGAGAATAATTCATTAAAATAGCGGTATCACTAATGGTTGTTTTTTTAATAGATCCTTTCATAGTATTAGATCCACTTTCATCAACTAGAGAGTCGCCACCTCCACCAAAACTTCCAAAAATAACATTCACAAGAGATCTATTCATGGCATCGCACATGGCAAAGGTTAGAATAGTACCGGCAGATCCAACTAGGATACCTCCTGTTAGCATAACCATATTTCCGTATAAAAAACCACCAAGGGCTGCTGCTAATCCAGTAAATGAGTTCAATAAAGAAATAACCACTGGCATGTCTGCGCCCCCAATTGGTAAAACAAAGAGAATACCATAGCCTAATGCTGCGAAAAACAGAATATAGATAAATAATTGACTTTCACTTCCAGACCAAGCGATATACGATGCAAAGAGAACAACACCAATAATAATTAGATTATTTAATACGTTATATTTTGGTAATCGTAAGGGTTTATTTAACGTTCCGTTTAATTTGGCCCAGGCAATCATACTTCCTGAAAAGGAGATGCTACCAATAATGATTCCTGCAACAATGGTTGTTGTAGAGAGGGTGTCTCCTGTATAATGTTCAAATTCAATAAGACCTATTAAAGCAGCACTCGCACCACCCATACCATTAAATAAAGAGACCAGCTCCGGCATTTTGGTCATAGCGACTTTTTTGGCGATCATCCAACCAATTACGGTTCCAATTAAAATAGCCGTTCCTATTAATCCATAAATATAATTTGGCACAACCTCTTTATGCAAGAAAATAGTACCAATAATAGCTATGGTCATACCAGCTGCTGCAATTAAGTTTCCTTTTCTTGCTGTTTCTGGTTTACCAAGCATCTTTAAGCCAAGAATGTAAGTCATAGATGCTACCAAATAAATAAACTCGAGACTAAATAGATATTCTTTCATTATTTTTTCTTTTTAAACATTTCCAACATGCGGTCTGTCACTACAAAACCACCAACTACGTTTAGCGTACCAAGTAAAACAGCCACAAACCCAAGGGCCTGTCCTAAATAATTTTCAGGGTTAACCCCAAGTAAAACTAAAATGGCTCCAATAATCACAACGCCGTGTATAGCATTAGCGCCTGACATTAAAGGGGTATGAAGCACTGCTGGTACGTGCCCTATAATTTCAACTCCAACAAATATCATCAGTATGACGATATATATCATTTGGATGTTACTACTAATAAATTCTATTAATTCTGTCATTTTATTATGATTTTCCGTTTTGTCTTATCTCACCTTTTAATACAATAAGTGTATCATTCGTAATGGCCTCTTCTAGATCCCATTTAAATGTATGGCCCTCTGTTAAATGAACGATATAATTAAACGTGTTTTTGGCGTATAAATCACTCGCATTGGTAGAGACACTTTCTGGAGCAATAGTAGTGCCTATAATTTTCACACCATGTTTAATGACCGTTTTATTCATTTTACTTAGTTCACAATTACCGCCCTGAGCCGCTGCTAAATCTATGATCACCGCTCCATTTTGCATGTTTTCTACTTGTTCTTCAGTAATCAGAACGGGAGATTGACGCCCTGGAATCATAGCCGTAGTAATAACTAAATCTGCTTTAAATAGTGATTTGTCAACTGCTTCTTTTTGACGTTGCGCATAATCAGTAGATGCTTCTTTTGCGTAGCCACCTTCAGATTCTTCTCCTTTATTATCGACTAAAATAAACTTGGCACCTAACGATTCGGCTTGCTCTTTAGTTTCACTTCTAATATCTGTTGCTTCAACAATAGCTCCTAAGCGTTTTGCGGTTGCTATAGCTTGCAAGCCAGCAACACCAACCCCATACACTAATACCCTTGCAGGAGAAATGGTTCCTGCTGCAGTCATCATTAAGGGGAAAATTTTTGTCATTTCATATGCGCCCTTAATAACGGCTTTGTAACCCGCTAAATTATTTTGAGAACTTAACACATCCATGTCTTGAGCTCGTGAGATTCTAGGTATAGCATCCATTGAAAAAGCCGTGGCACCTTGTTTTGAAATAATTTTCATGTCCTTAGGATGTGACTTATGAAATAATTGAGCAATAATAATTTGTCCCTTTTTTAAACCTTTTAATTCTTTATTATCAAAAGGATTAATCTTTATTAAAACATCAGCATTCTTAAATAAATCTTCCTTAGAGCTAATACCTGCGCCAGATTTACTGTAATCAGAATTTTTGTATGAAGAATTTACACCTGCATTTTCTTCAACTCTAATTTCGAATCCCTTTTCAATAAGTTGTTGAGCAATTTTCGGCGTAATAGATACTCTATTATCACCTTTTTGTGTTTCTTTTAAAACGCCTATTATCATTTGAAAATATTTTAACTCTTAATGTAATAAAATTACTTTATTTCAAGAGTGATATTGGTGATAATTGTCATGTTTTAAATGAAATAATTAATTAATTTTAGTTCTGGTTTAAAAGATTATTTTAAAAAAGTGGCATCGAGATATAGGCTTTCCATAATATGTGCTACATTTAGACTTTTATGATAGGTATTTAAATGACAGTAACTTTTTTAGGCACAGGAACTTCTCAAGGCATACCTATTATAGGGAGTACCCATCCTGTTTGTCTAAGTTCCGATTTTAAGGATAAGAGGTTGCGTGTTTCGGTGCTTATTGAATGGGATAACTATTCATACGTTATTGATTGCGGACCAGATTTTAGACAACAGATGTTACGTGCAGGTAGCGATAGAATTGATGGTATTGTTTTTACTCACGAACATTCTGATCATGTTTTAGGTTTTGACGACATTAGACCATTTTATTTTAGACAAGGTGATATTCCTATTTATGCCCATAAGCGTGTTTTAAAAGCGTTAAAAAAACGATTCGACTATGTGTTTAAAACTAAAAACAAATACCCAGGAGCTCCTACCGTTATTCAAAATAGAATTAAAAACGAACCCTTTTTATTAAAGAATTTGGAAGTTATTCCTGTTAATGGAAAACATGATAAATTACAAGTTTTTGGATTTAAATTTGGGGATTTCGCATACTTGACTGATATGAAAACAGTTAAAGCGGAAGAGATAGAGAAAATCAAGAACGTAAAAGTATTAGTTGTAAATGCACTGCGTATTGAGCCGCATCTTTCTCATTTTAATTTAGAGGAAGCTTTACAATTTATTGCTGAAGTTAACCCCGAAACTGCTTATTTAACGCATATTAGTCATTTGCTTGGATTCCATGAAGCTATTCAAAAAAAACTGCCTAAAAATGTGTTTTTGGCTTATGATGGTTTAGAAATTAATTTATAAAATAGAAAGATGAAACAAAAAATATTTATGTACCTGTTTGTGTTTTCAATACTCATCGTATTGTTTCAATACGTAAATGCAAAACGTGTATTTGAGGATATGAATAACAAACTTGGAAACTACAAAACGCTATCAGAAAAATATAAAGATTCTGTTACTGTGCTGCAGAATGATTTTTTAGAAGTATCTCATTTTAATTTAGAAAGAAATGAAGATGCAATTAGTTATTTTGAGAATGATGGTTATAAAATAGATGAATTGATTCCTTTTATAAAGGATGAGCTTTATAAGTTAAATGAAGTTAAAGGTGAGCATCCTTTAATCCCTTATGCATCTAGCGAAGGTAGAAAGTTATTGATTAATACTGTGAAGATGTTGAACCACAAATGGATCATTGCCGATTTTTCTGATGGTGAATTTTGGGGAGAACTCTTATTAACTTATGAGATTACGGAAGATAAAAACTTAAAATTCAGGCTTGTTGAGTCTTTTTTATATCCTTTGTATTAATCTACTTTAAAAGCAACTCCTTTTTCTTTTCGTTTAGGTTCCCCTTCGTTAAATGAAGCTTTAGCATACTCAAACGTATAAGAACTATCCGTGGTTGTTAGTATTTTCATGTGGATAGGGTCTTTCTCAGAAATAGACCTTGGATTGATTTTGTATAAAACAAATTCGCAGCTATTTATCCATTTTACTTCAGAGCTGTCTATTTTTCCATCATAGAAATTTATACTATACCGCTCCGTTCTTTCAAACGTGCCGCTTTTAGGGGTTCCATCAACTACATAGTCAAAACGGAACGTTCCTGTTTTGTAATCCTTACAGTTTCTAGTTGTTTCGTAACAACTACATAGACTCAAAAAGCTTAGGAAAAGTAAATATCGCATAGAATTTGTTTTAAAATGCAAAATTACTAAAGTCTGTAATCAATTCTCGTAGTTTTTAAAACTTCCGTCAGAATAAAAAATAACAATACGTTCAATGGTTTTGTTTTTATCAGTTTCAGATAACAATTTACCATAGTTTAAACCAGGAGCAATGGTGTCTTGTTTTGTTTCTTCAATTTTAACTATTGAAGGAAACTCACCTTTACTATTAAAGAGCCAATACAAATCAACTTCGGGGTAGGCAGAAAGAATTTTCAAAATAAAGTCTAAACTCGGTTTATTTCTCCCCGATAAGATGTGAGAAATACTAGAGCGTTGTACCCCAATTTTTTCAGCAAAAGAGGAGGCCGATTCACCGTAGAAATCCATGATTTTTTGCAGCCTTTTTATGAAATCTTCCGTGTTTACCATTGTAAAAATGATTTGAGCATAATATGTGTTACAAATGTAACAATATAACTAGTAATAAGATGGTATATTGTATATAATTATATTTATAGTTTAAACTAAAACTTAACTAATAGTGTAATAAAATACTGAATATATTATACTTACATTATTTATATAACCTCTGAATTAAATTTTATTGATTCTGTATCATTTTTATGTAATACTTGTTTATTGGTGTATACAAATGCATACAAAACACTGTTTACAAATGTAAATTAGTAAATGTTTACATTTGTTGCGTAAATAAATAACAATGCAAGTAGAAGACATAAAAAGTTTGTTTCTAAAACATAAAGAAAGTAGTTTATCGCATCGGTATATTACCCATAAACACATAGAACCTTTACTAGAAAAAAAGTCTGATATTTTTCATGTAGAGACCATTGGTAAATCTGTTTTAAACAATCCCATCTATGGTTTAAAAATTGGTAACGGAAAGAAACGAATTTTAATGTGGTCTCAAATGCATGGAAATGAATCGACAACTACCAAAGCCTTGTTCGATCTTTTTAACACGTTTTTAGATACCCATTCTGAGCTTAACTATATTTTAGAAGCCTGCACCCTATATATTATTCCAATTTTGAATCCTGACGGCGCATTAGCTTATACACGTATAAATGCTAATGGAGTAGATTTAAATCGAGATGCCCAAAAATTAACACAACCTGAAAGTCACGTGTTGCGCCACATTTTTGAAACCTTTAAGCCACATTTTTGTTATAATTTACACGGGCAGCGTACTATTTTTAGCGCTGGAACTACAAATAATTCTGCAACGGTATCATTTTTAGCGCCAGCACAAGATGCTGCATGTACTATCACGCCAAATAGAAAGGTGGCTATGGAGTTGATAGGAGTCATGAATGACACGTTGCAACGCATGATTCCAAATCAATTAGGAGTTTATGATGATGCGTTTAATTTAAATTGTGTTGGAGATACCTTTCAAAGCGAAAACGTACCAACCATCCTTTTCGAAGCTGGACATTTTAAAAATGATTACGAGCGTGAAAAAACCCGCGAATTGATATACACGTCTTATTTAACGTCATTGAATTACATTTCAACAAATGAGGTTAATGGTAGTCATTATAACACGTATTTTAATATTCCAGAAAATTACAAATGTTTTTTAGACGTCATTATCAGAAATGCGAAAGTAACTCATGAGTTGGTGGATATTGGAATTCAATTTCAAGAGCGGTTACATGATAATAAGATCGAATTTATACCCAAAGTTGAAAGAATTGAAAAGTTAGATGGTTTTTTTGGACATAAAGAGATCGAAGCTAATGGCTTTGAGGTACGAGATGCTCATGGAAGGGTGTTGAAACTTGGATACGAAAACGTTTGCGTAATATTGAATAGTGAAAAAATAACGCTTTTACCGAAATAAAACATATGAATATTGTCTTATTTTTAATAAAAATGTATTAATTTCGCATAATATATAAGAATAGTTAATTATGGGGAAAATTAAATTAGACGAAATCGATCATCAAATTCTTGACATGTTAATCGATAACACAAGAATTCCATTTACTGATATTGCTAAGAAGTTATTAATATCTGCAGGTACAGTTCATGTACGTGTAAAGAAAATGGAAGAAGCTGGCATTATTAAAGGCTCTTCATTGATGCTAGATTATAAAAAACTAGGATATTCTTTCATTGCTTATGTAGGCGTTTATTTAAATAATACGTCTCAAACAAAATTTGTTCTAGAGCGTATTAATGAAATTCCTTATGTTACCGTGGCACATATCACTACTGGGAAGTTTAATATTTTCTGTAAAATAAGAGCCAGAAGTACGGAGCATGCTAAAGAAGTTATCTTTTTATTAGATGATATAGAGGGTGTTTACAGAACAGAGACCATGATTTCTCTTGAAGAAAGTATCAATGACAAAAAACGTTTGATGCATTCTATTTTTAATGAGATGTAAAAATTTATATTTTATATAAACACTAAGAAAAGCCCTAATTTTAGGGCTTTTTTATGCCAATAAGTGTTATATTAATTTGCTTCAGTTGAACTTTTATTAAGATTTCTATTTAGTAATCCCATGGCTACATATAATAAGGGTGAGATTAGAAACTCTTGAATTGAACCCCCAAATAATAATACGCCTAAAGGGATATCAGAAATCAACCAATCGTACAGACCAATTGATGTAATAATGCATAGACCAGATATATGTATAAAATGCCACAAATAAGACATCCATTCATCTTTTAACTTGCCAAGGTGCAATGAACCAATCAAGTAAATTATAACTGTGAATAAAAATTTAATCAAATATTGGACATATCTGTTAAAAGTATGCATAATTTCATTTTCTTCAAAACCAATATAATATGTAGAATAAAAGATTATTATAAGTACCAGTCCTTGAATAAACCGAATTTTATCTGATTTATATAACTTCATTTTTTAAATTAATTTTTCTTGAAAAAATCACCCAAATTATAAACGTGGAAGTATAAACAATCGCATTAAATAAATAGCGATGTGCAAATTGAAAATAAATATGGTAATATTCCCTTAAATAAATGAGACCTGTGCATCTTAAGATATTTACACCATCTAGAATAATTATGCCCAGTATTATATAACATATCTTCCTCCAAAATTTTGATGGCATGCAAATGATAAACCCAATATATAGGACTATTAACTCTAAACCATTGCAAGCATTTGCTATATGTAGAATCGTTCTATCTTGATGAAATATTGCTGAAGATCGCTCTTCTATTTTTCTCCCATCAATTATATAGAAATCAGATACTCTTTTACTTGTATACCCATCTAAACCTCCCAGACTATTGATTAAAAAAATTGAAGCTTCACCAATATGAGTAGTCAAGGTGCGATCTAAATACTTAGAATCATAAAGAATAAAGCCATATATCAGTTTCCAGCCCAAAAAGAACAGTAACGCCTTTGTTAAAAACAGTCTTATTTGTTTTGGTATTTTATTTTGTACTGTTTTTAGACGTGTTAATAATAGCATATAACTTTTTTATTAAATTACTTCATTATCATGCCACAAATATAAAAATATCATTATTTCTATTTGTTTTATTTCGATAAAAATAACATTATAACTGTATAATGTTATTTATATAGTCGTGAGCTTAAACTATAGTCCAAAAGAAATCAAAAAAATAAAACATTTATTAAATCAAATTATTAGTAAAAAAATGAAGTGAAGTTAATTTTTATGTTTTTTAAGGGGTTTTTAGAACATCATAAAGAATAAGTTTGATGCATTAAGTTAAATGCTACATATTTGAATGTAATTTTTAGTCGCAGTCAAAAATGCTATTCAATTCTTTAGAGTTTTTTATATTCTTACCCATTGTATTCATTCTGTATTGGTTTGTTTTTAAGAAACACCTAAAAACCCAAAACATTCTTTTGCTCATTGCGAGTTATGTTTTTTATGGACTGTGGGATTGGCGCTTTTTATCTTTAATTCTGTTGAGTACCATTGTTGATTATTTTGTTGCACTTAAAATTAATACTTTAGAACACCAAACCAAGCGTAAATTATGGCTTTCGGTTAGCATCATTTTTAATTTAGGGCTTTTAGGGTTTTTTAAATACTATAATTTCTTTGTGGACTCTTGGGTAGATTTGGTTTCTATGTTTGGTTATCACATGCAAAGTAACTGGACCTTAAAAGTTATTTTACCCGTAGGAATTTCGTTTTATACCTTCCAGACTATGTCCTATTCTTTTGATGTGTACTACAAAAAAATAAAACCAACACGAGATTTTTTGTCTTTTGCCGCATTCGTCAGCTTTTTTCCGCAGCTAGTGGCAGGACCAATAGAACGCGCTTCAAATTTATTACACCAAATAACGAATAAACGTACTTTTAATTATAATCAAAGTGTTAGTGGTTTAAAACTTATTTTATGGGGTTTATTTAAAAAAGTTGTTATTGCTGATGCTTTAGGTCCTCTTGTTGATGATATTTTTACTAATTACAATTCATACCCAAGTTCAACACTTATTTTGGGTGCCGTATTTTTTAGTTTTCAAATTTATGGTGATTTTAGTGGCTATTCTGATATTGCCATTGGAACGGCAAAACTTTTTGGTATTGAATTGATGTCGAATTTTAAATTCCCTTATTTTTCTAGGAATATAGGAGAATTCTGGAGGCGTTGGCATATATCCTTGTCGTCTTGGTTTCAGGCGTATATTTACGTTCCTTTAGGAGGGTCTAGGCAGGGTAAATATAAAACCATAATAAACGTTTTTATTGTGTTTTTAATTAGTGGTTTTTGGCATGGTGCCAACTGGACATTTATTTTATGGGGCATACTTCATGCCGTCATTTTTATTCCTTTATTGGTTTTAGGTCAAAATACAAAATATAAAAACACTATACTTGCTGAACATTCTAAACTTCCTAGTTTAAAAGAGTTTTTTAGTGTTTTATCTGTTTTTTCAATTGTCACTTTTTGTTGGATATTTTTTAGGTCTGAATCTATTACAGATGCTTTTGGGTTTATAGGGCGTATTTTTACTGATTTCTCATATCTCTCCTATAGTCATCCCATGGGTTATCGAATGATTGACTATTACATTTTAATACTATTTTTTGTTTTTTATGAATTTCTTATACGTAAAGATGAACGTTCCCCTTTTAACTTTAAATCTAAAATTTTGCGTTTTGTAATATATACTATTATTATCTTTTGCATGTTACTATTTTATGATGATAATATTGATCGATCATTTATTTATTTCCAATTTTAATATCATGAAGAAGCTTTTTTTAAGATTACTTTTATATGTGTTCTGTATCGTTCTTATTTTGGAGGTTTTGGTTCGGGTTTTTCATTTAACAAAAGATTATCCAGTTAGATTTGTTGATGAGCTTGGAGTAGAACGTTGGGTGCCCAATCAAGAAGGCTATTCGGTAACAGGGAATAGACGGCAAAATTTTTCGAAATTCAATATAAATAGTTCAGGTTATAATTCTTATCGCGATTTCGAACCTTCAAAAGATAAAGTGGAGCTTGCCTTAGTTGGAGATTCTTTTATTGAAGGCTTTCATCAACCTTATTATAATTCTATTGGGAAAAAAATAGAGGCAAAAATTAATGGAGTTGAAGTATATGAAATTGGTTATGGTGGTTATGATTTTGCCGATCAATTACATTTAATACATCAATACCAATCCTTTTTTGATTTGATTGATCTTGTTGTTATAGGCATTAAATTTGAAGATGATTTAACAAGAAATGAATATGGTATTTTGAAAGAACGTATGAAACTAGAGTCCCCAATGTACCGTTCTTTACGAAACATTAAATTACTAGTATACCTTCAAAATATTGGAGCATTTTCTGCAGCCATAAAAATGACAACCACATTATTCTCTTTAGGCCAGAATAATACTTCAATACATAAAAAAGAAGATGTGAATGCTACTCAAAAGCGATATGTAAAATATATTAAAAATTTTCAAAGTTTAGTTACTAAATATGGTTATGATAAAACACGATTTGTTTTATTACTAGATAAAGAAAATTCTCCTAAAGTATTTTTAGACTTTTTAGATAAAAACTCTTATAATTACATTGATTTTGGTGAAGAAATAAATCAGTCTAAAATTCCAACGACCTTGATTTACGATCAACATTGGAATAATTATGGCAGGAATATTGTTTCAAATCTAATAAGCGTGTATTTCAAAGAGAGAGTAAACAATCATTAAAAAATTTATTTTTCTTACATAATATTTTTTTTAAAATAAATTACCATGAATATATTAGGGCTAAATTATTACTTCCACGATTCCACTGCTTGCATCGTTAAGGATGGGCAATTAATTGCAGCTATAGAAGAAGAACGATTAAATAGAGACAAGCATACCCGTGTGTTTCCCATGCTTGCTATTGATAGGTGTTTAAAAATTGCTGGTTTAAGTTATAATGATATCGATCATATTGCTGTTTCCATAAAGCCAACTCATAATTTGGGTAAAAAAGTGGTCTATGGCTTAAAACATTTAAAAAACATTAAACCTTTTATTAATCAAGGGTTAGTTCATGGTTATAATAAACAAAAAAGTTTCTGGAACTGGTTTGGGTATCATTGGGATTCTAAAAAAGAAGGGCCAGAGGTGCATTTTATACAGCACCATTTATGTCATGCTCCAGGAAGTTTTTATGTTTCACCATACGACGAAGCAGCTCTTTTGAGTATTGATGGTTCAGGTGAATGGGCAACCACTTGGCTTGGATACGGTAAGGGCAATGCTATTAGTTGTTTAGGACAAAGTTATTTCCCACATTCTTTAGGCTCATTTTATGAAGCTGTAACTCAATTTTGTGGATTTAGAACCAGTTATGACGAAGGGAAAACAATGGGGCTGGCCCCTATGGGAGATCCTAGCGTGTTTCTTGAAGAGGTTGAAAAAATTGTGACTGTAACTAGTGAAGGACAGCTTTCTTTCGATTTAAGTTATTTTAATTATCAGAATATGTCTTGGAAACGGTGTTCTGAAAAATTTCATGAAATTTTTGGAGAGCCAAGAAAACATGGCGAGGATTTTAAAAAACATCATATGGATGTTGCGGCAGCATTTCAGCGTGTTTTGGAGAATAAAGTATTGGAGATTTGTGATATTTTGCATAGTAAAACGAATGCGGATTACCTTGTCATCTCGGGAGGAGTATCGCTTAATAGTGTTATGAATGGAAGAATTGTTAGGGAAAGTTCGTTTAAAGATGTCTATGTCATGCCAGCGGCAGGCGATAACGGAACAGCTATAGGTGCCGCTTACTACTTATATAATGGCATTTTTAAAAAGGCTAGAAATTTTGTGCATACAAATCCCTATGTTGGTACAAGCTATACAAATGAAGAAATAGAAAAAATACTTAAAGGCGCAAAACTACAGTATGAGACGCACGAAAACATTTGCGATGTGGCGGCTAATTTATTAGAAGAAGGTAAGATTATTGGCTGGTTTCAGGGCGCTATGGAAATTGGTCCACGAACCTTAGGAAGTCGCAGTATTTTAGCCAATCCAGCGTTTCCTGACATGAAAGATAAAATAAATGCTGAAGTTAAATTTAGGGAAGCGTATCGTCCTTTTGCACCGTCGGCCATTGTAGAGGCAACGAAAGAGTTTTTTGATTTAGAAGTGGAAGCCCCCTTTATGTTAAAAGTTTGTAATGTATTAAAGGAAAAACAATCGGTTATTCCTGCGGTTACTCATGTTGATGGCAGTGCGCGTCTGCAAACAGTTGGTAAAGATTTACACCCAAGATATTATGAGTTGATTAAAAAATTAGGAGAACGAACTGGTGTGCCCATTGTTTTAAATACTAGTTTTAATATACAAGGTGAACCCGTTGTTGAATCCCCACAAGATGCTTTGCGTTGTTTCTTTTCTACTGGATTAGATTATTTAGTAATTGGTGATTTCTTAGTTGGTAAAAGTTAATTTTTTAATGTAAAATATAAAGATATAAAATTAAATATTCACCATCATATTTTATGATATGGTCACCTATTAATTACATAGTCTTATTCTACAACTCCAAAATATTAAAACAGTCATTTTATGAATTCGATTATTCATTATCAGTACCCATAAATGTCGACATATTTAAATCAGCTTGGCTATTAACACCTTCTTTAATGATAACTTTTTTAAGTGTAAGTATTAATATTTTTACATCCAGCAAAAACGATATGTTATGCACATACCATATATCCAAATTAAATTTCTGTTCCCAGCTAATGGTGTTTCTACCATTAACCTGAGCCCATCCAGTAATGCCAGGTTTTAATAAATGGCGTTGCTTTTGACTCTCATTATATAAGGGCAAATACTGAAGTAGCAGCGGTCGCGGACCAATAAGACTCATATCGCCTTTAAGAACATTAAACAACTGAGGAATTTCGTCCAATGAATATTTTCTTATAAAAGCACCTAATTTAGTCACTCTTTGATCAAAAGGCAGTAATTCGCCTTGGCTGTCTTTCTTATCATTCATGGTCTTAAATTTAATGATACTAAAAATTTTTTCATTTTTACCTGGACGCTTTTGGAAAAAGAATGGTTTTCCTTGGTTCGTTACCGTTAACACCAGAAAAACAAAAATAAAAACTGGAGAAAGAAAAATTAATGCGATAAGAGCAATACTAAAATCCATTATTCTTTTTATAAAATTAGCGTAAATTTTCATTGATTTATTAAATTTATTTATACTATATATTTAAAATAATTTTGTTATTAAGACCTGTTTTCAGTTGTTTTAACTTGGGTTATCCAAGTGTTTAATGACTTGCTTACATAAAGCATATCCTGTTTATTATATCGAAAATCTACATGAATATTTAACACAAACTGCCAATCTTCAGACAAGATATTATCAGGCCATAAAAACGATGGGTAAATATCATTATCTATAAGGAAAGATCGTAAAGAACTCCATAATGACTTATTCTTAAACAGAATAATTAATCCAAATGTTGTATAATCCGGTTTTTTTATAACTTTCATAAAATCAACCGACATTACGTTCTTATAAATTATATTTAAATTGGAATGTTTATAAGCTAAAAAATTTATGTATAAATACCGATGCAAAAGATCGTGATCTTGAGCTCTAAGTTTAACAATTTTATGATTTATATCTAAAAAATCTTCTGTTTCATCAATAACTTTTAGATAATCTTTTTTCTCAATTTCAAATGCACCTATTTTAAATTGAGCTTTAGCTTTCATGGCATCATGCAATTTATCAAAGGCTTCATAAAAGGGTTTATCTATGAGATATTTGTTATTATTATTTGCTATTGTGCCCTTTGGTTTCCAGCTAATACCGCCTAAAGCTATGGGTAATGATTTTCGTAAAGATGCAAAGCAATAATCAGCACGACTGTCCATACAATTTTTGGTTAACCAACCATGAGAGTGATCTTCAACAATTATTGGATACTTTGATGTTTTATTGATAGTATCGCTAAGTCCCCAATAATTGTTAATTAAAACGACATCATTTTCTGAGGCAAAGTCATTTACATTAATAGGTTGGTCAAATTTAAATGGATTGATGTCATAAAAATACAAATTAGGATACACCTTTTTAACCCACCTGGTTACATGTTGGCAATAATACGAAGGCATCCATATTTTTCCAATCGTGTGGGTGTCTGATATAGTATCTAGTATAAATTTAAAAGCTTGTCTTCCTGTATAAAATAATTCATAATTAAATTCGATATCAATCTTTTGTAACGGAATGTCTTCAGTACTTATTTCATGAAATAGAGACCCTATTCCTTCACGTTTTTTTATATAATTTTGATGATCCATTTGATTTTATTTTTCTAGATGCTTCAAATATAAAACTATCATAAGACTTATTTCTACTTATTAATTATTTTACGTTGAGATTTTTTTTAACGATCTTTTGTAAGATCCATAACCGTATTTAGATTAGAGAGACTATCATATAACCATTATAATTTTAAGAGTAATATTTTGTATGTAGAAGTACTTATTTATGGCAATAAATTACTTTCCTGTGAGTGCTCCACATATAACGGAAAATAAACATTTATGTCTTTAATACTATTTTTTATAAGCGCCTTATCTTCGGTTAGTTTACTCATTAATTTTTGATAAATTGTGTTATTAATAATTTTTCTTCCCGTATAAAATATAACATCTTCATCTTTTGGGAAAAAACCTTTTTTATATTGATATAAACTATCTTCATCTTTCCTGCCACCTCCTAAGGCATAATAATTCATATTATTTTGAAGACCCCATTTAATTATTTCAATTTTTAAGAAATCATTAGGGCGTAAATTAAAATAATCACTAATTGTTCCACCTAGAAAGGAATGCATAACATTTCCATTAACGATGATTAATTCAGTTGAAATTGGTTTATCTTCAAAATAAGTTAGGGCAATGACTATTTTGTTTTGCTCATTATGAATAAGGTTTTCAAAATAAGACTTAGAGTAAAAATAGTTTTGAGTGGCGTTATTCCTTAACATGGTTTTGATATATACATCATAAAAGACAGAAATAGTTTCTTGACTTATAGACTCACTAAATATTTCAGTTCTTAATTTATTTTTCTCTGCTTTACGGTAATTATTTCTAACTTTTGGCTTAAAATTATCCCAGATTTCATTGAATGTCGTCAATTTACCCATTACAGTATTTAGTGTACTTAATAAATACCCGGAATATCCTTTATAATTCTTGTTAAGATTAAAACGAACAAATTCTGTAACGACATGATTTGATTCATACCAATTATCCACCTCTCTCCAAAATAATTGCAACTCACTAAAGGATGTTTTTAATTTGATTAAAGGACCACTAAAGCCATAAGGTGACGTTGCATTGTAAAATTCTTCGGTACTGTTTTGTTTTTCTACCTTAATTTTGTTCAAATATATAGGCATTAACACTTTAGGTTCATTATTTTTTGTAAATATAAAATAATGAAGTTTTTTAAAAACGGCATGATTACAATATTCTAAAGAATAGAACGTGTTGCAGTAATTAAATTTCCCCAGAAGACTATTGTAAGTTTTGACATCTTCATCAGTGTTTATTGAAACACATTTTAAAGTAAAATCCAGATTAGTATTTTGAGGTTCATCTGTAAGACCTAAATATTTTTCAGAAGGCTTTCTTTTTCTAATATTTTTCGCAGGAATGCCGTAGGCTATTTCATTATCGCCAATTGAGTTTACAACTAAAGCACCGGCACCAACTATTGTATGTTTTCCAATACTAATGTTTTCAATAACATTGGCTCCTAATGATATTGCTGAGCAAATATTTATTTCAACATTGCCTCCTAAAATGGCACCAGGTGCAATACTTGAAAATTCTCTAATTATGCAATCATGGTCAACAGAGCTGTTTGTATTCAAAATGGTATGCTTACCTATATAGCTATTATTGTTAACAACTACTCCAGCCATAATTACAGAACCATCGCAAATCAAAACTTTTTTACTTATAATTGCTTTTGGATGAATAGCAGTGACAAATTGAAAATCAGGAATTATTGTAGTGATTTTTTGAGCAATTTTCATTCTTAAAAAATTATCACCAATGGCAATGATACCGCCAAAAATTTTATATTCAATGATTAGTTTAAGCAATTCGTCTTCGGTTCCTAAAATCGTATAGTCATCAACCCTAGTTCCAGTTTCTTTAAATGTATCAATGAGTCCAATAATTTTAAAAACATTTTGTTTCTCGACAATGTCAATAATCACCTTAGCGTGACCGGAAGCTCCAATAATTATAATATTTTTTATCACTTTTTCGTTTGTTTAAATACATTTAAAAATGTAAATCATGGCACAACGGTAGTCCTATTAATATAATAAACACTTAAAAAAGACGTATTTTTATAACATAAATGTAAGAGAAATAAGTTGTTTTCTATGTGTTTTTGGATAATTTGTAATTTTTTTTGATGAAACGTATTTATAGGGCATGTATTGCTATATTTTTCATCGATTAAGGTCTATAGTATTTTACTAGGAACCCCTTCAACTATGGATGCTTCTGGGATATCTTTTAAAACTAAAGTACTTTCCTTTATGAAGCAGTTTTTACCAATTTCAATATTATGTATAATATTTGAGTTAGAATGTATGATACTATAATCACCTATATATACATTGCCACCAATAGTCGTTTTTGTTTTTATAGTCACAAAATTTTTAATTATGCAATCGTGACCAATAGACACTTGGTTATTTACAATACAAAAATTACCTAATTCACAATCACTATTTAAAACCGTTCTAGCACCAATAATATTACCCCTTCCTAAAATTACTTTTTTACCTATTACTGCTGATGGATGCACTAGATTCAAGAAATTTAGCTCAGGACATGATTTTTGGATGTATTCTGAAATCTCTTTTTTATGTTTACTATCCTGAACACAGATAATAACATATTTTATATTTTTATCTTTTCTTAGAACCAATAAAGTCTTCAAATCATCAAAAACAGTATATTCTGTTATAAAGGGTGTTGTATTTTCTTTAATATCGATTATGCCAGAGATATTATAGGTATTTATCAATTCCAGTATATCAATTACGGATCTTGCTAGCTTATTATAACCAATAATCACGATACCTGATTTTAAATCTTCCACGATTTCGAGAATTTTATTACTAAATTGACGACTTAGCCCACAAAGGCGTTTTTTGTTATTTGTCTTTTTCCAGAACTAAGTAACGGAATCTCTTTTACATAAACAACATCTATTTCAGCATCCTGACCCAAATAGGTTTTAAAATTAGTAATGAGTTCTTGTTGACTTGAAAATGTCTTTGTGACATTTAATTTAATCGTATAGCCATTTTTACTGCATTGTATTAATTGAATTTGATTGATTCCTTTAAAATTGCAGGCATCAATAATTATAAACGAGGAAACTAAATCGCCGTTAGTATTAAAAATACTATCTGAAGATCGCCCTTCAATACGCCTTAAAACAGGCACTTTATTCAAAATATCCATGACACCAAGATCACCGGTATCATATCGAATAAGTGGCGTGGCGTAATTAAACAAATCAGTAATCACAATGCGTCCTAATTGTCCTAATTTTAATGGATTATCATTTTTTAAATGCAGAATCTCCAAATGATAACTTGCCGTATTTATAACATAATGTGAGGTTGAATTTAATGGCTGTTGAGCTATAATACCATTTTCCATATTTGAATATCGAGACATCACCGGTGTTTGAAAATAATAGGCCATCCGATTTCTGGTTTGTTCGCTGAGATGCTCAGATATCGCAATAATAGACTTAAATTTTGCATCTAATGGTCTTGAAGCTATTGCATCTAAATATTGACAAATTCTTTCAAAACCAGAGGCGTAACCCAACCAAGATTTTTTTGAATGGTCGCTTTTTATATTTTTTATTAGGTCTTCTATTTTTTTTTCAGATAGACCTACTGCTTCTACGGGATAAATATTCTGAAACAGCAACGCCCATTTGTTTTTTTTAAAATAAGCATTCCAATGTCTTAGATAATAAAGTTTATTACCAATTTTAAAACCTGCTTTCTTAGAAAAATAAAGATTGTCAGCGATGTTTCTGTTATTTTTATCTGGGTTTTGGGTAATGGTTAGAAGGGCACCAGTAGAACCGCTTGTGGTGACTGTTTTGATTTTTTTATGAGTAAATAGACTGGACTGAAAATGAGAAGAATTTTTATTAATCACGTTTTTATTAATTACTGGAAATGAAGCTAGACCATTGCTTGAATTAATTGTTTTATAAAATGGCGCGGTATTTAAGGCGTGGAGTAATAAGCCTTCCAAGTTTTTTTTTCGAATGGTTTGTGATTTTAAAGTATCGTTATGTTCTAAAATAGATTCAATTTCTTTAAGATGCTTTTTTATTTTCGAACCTTTTAAGAAATCCATAAACCAAAAGCCCAGATATCTTAAATATTCCAAAAATTTAATTATTTGCTTCATTTAACTATTAATTTCTTTAAGAATTTCTTTAATAAGTGGGTGTTTCATTAAACCACCATAGGCGATGTCTGATAGATACAAACTTGGATTGTGATTCGCTTCAATAATTAATGGCCCTGACCCTGTAATAGCGATATCCCAACCCACTATCCTGTTTGGAAATATGCAAGCCGCACTTAAAACCAAATCACAGGCTTCTTTAAAATAAGGAATAGTAAATCCTTCCAATTGGTGGTAAGTGTCGGGGTGTTTTAAATATACAGCGCCTCCTTTAGCTAAATCTTGTCTTCCTGAGCCTTCAAGTTTCCCCGTTAGACTGTTTACTGCTATTGAGAAACCACCACAGGACGTGTTATCTGTGATGCTATCACCAACACCAAAGCGCATTAATGTGGATAATATATGTACGGTTTGCTTTTTATTTATATAATGTACAATACGCAGTGTATTTATTGCAGAAGCATTAATGCCGTTAATAGCAGGATGTTGCTCGATGTAGTTCTCAAAAAGGTAACTATGTTCCATTATATCAAAAAAACGTGTTTTAACAAAGGTTTGCAGATCATTCTTATTTAGTAGCATACAACCTGAACCGCCAACACCCGTCATAGGTTTGATAAATATTTTGTCTATTTTATTTTTTGTAAATAGGTCCTGCAATACGTTATAAAGATCTTCTTCGTTTACAATACCAACTGTTTTTTCATTAATTATAAACTGGTTTCTTAAGTTATATCCAAACATATTTGTCATAGATAATCCCTGTTTTTCCGCCATTAATTTAAAACTTAATTTATTCTTTAAAATTTGTGATACTTCAGGAAACACCATTTTTTCAGATTCTATTATGCTATAATATTGTTTTAAGCTTAAATAATCCAAATAATTATTTGCAGATTTACGGTATAAAAAATTTCTAAAATAATCAATAGGTGTGGACTTTTTAATTATGGCAAAATGAAGACATTCTAGAACTATTCGAATTGAATTTTTTCTATCCGAATCTTTAACAAAAACCATTAACATTTTCAATCTGGCCAACATAAAAATAGTTGTTATTAAAGTTGATTATATTCTTCCAAAATAGCCTGCCAGACCACTTTACGTTCAAAATGAGACTTCATGTGTGCTCTTGATTTTAACCCCATGGCTTTGGCTCGGCCTTTATCCTTTAGAATGTAGTCCATAGCTTCAAACAATGCTATGTCATCTTTAACTGGAACAATAATACCATTCTCACCATGGGTAATAATTTCATTACAACCATTAATATTTGTTACTATAGATGGCAATTGCATAGCCGCCGCCTGCATAACCACATTGGGAAACCCTTCTCGATAACTGGGAAATGTTAAGGTGTCAGAAATGGCATAATAGGGACGCACATCATCCACCCAGCCAGTGCTTATAATATGTGGGTTATTATCAATAATTTCTAGAGATTTTGGCTTCAGAGGATCTAATTCGTTCTCATAGGCTCCAACTAGTAATAATTTTATTTCGAAATTTTTTTTACATAACCTTTCAAATGCCGTTATAAGTTCATTAATACCTTTATCAGAAACCAAACGCCCCATAAAGACAAAAACAAAATCATTTTTATTAATGTTTAAAGTTGCTCTTAATTCTAATGTATGCCCTAAAAGGTTATCATATTTAGGATTAAAATAGGTCGTATCTATTCCATTTGAACTTCCATTAGCTATGACTTTTAGTTTAGTGTCTTTTGCAAAATTATGGTCTAATATGATTGTTTTTAGCCCGTGGGAGTTGGGATATATTTTAGTGGCACAGGCATAAGTTACTTTTTCCACAGTGTTTAACACCATACGTTTAATACCGGTGGCTTCTAAAAGGGGTAAGCCTGCAATGGTATGCAAACGATGTGGGACTCTGGCTAGTTTAGCCGCAATCATGGATAAGGTTCCAGCTTTGGGAGTATGAGAATGCACTATAAAGGGTTTTTCTTTTTTAAAAAGCTGATATAGTTGCCAAACAGCCTTTAAATCTTTTATAGGCGTGATCTTCCTGGTCATTTCAACAGCATGGGTTGAAATTCCCTCTAATTTTGAGACCTGAGATAATTGATTATTTTTTCCATTAGACGCTACGCCTAAAATGTTAAAATACTGCGACATAAACCGTAATTGACCTTGCAATAAGCCACTTAGCGAAAGGGGGACAGTCGTTATTCTTATAATTTTTTTCATAAATAGACTTGGTTAATCACCAAATTTGGGTGCAAGCAAATATATAAAAGTAATTTGCTAATGTTTTATTTTTTTCTCTTACAGTTATCTTTATAACTAAATTGTGTATTCATTCAAAATAATACCTCAAGGAGATGTTTCATCGTTTTTTATGAATAATCATGCCCATAAAATTGTAAGATTAATGCATTCTTAACAAAACACAAAACACAAAACACAACACATAGGGGCGTAGTAACGTATTTAAAATATGGTGATTATATGATTAGTTTACTTCAAATTGACGTATTGAATACCGTTCGAACCCTGAGTTCATAAAGGTGATTTGTTTATTTGTAATTACATCTGAATTTTTCAGTCACTAATATTTTTTATTAATAATCCTAAATGGAAACGTTGTTTTCGTTATTTATCTGATTTGTAGCCTATTAAGGCTATTTGTTTTGTTATAAGTTATTAACAATATGTTGTTTTAGTATTATTTCATTTTATTTTTGCGCACTTTAAGCGGTATAGTAGATCTAAAAATTAGTATGTCTCGTATATATGTATAATACATTACAATAAAACTTTTAGTCGATTAAAAACGTATTTCATCGATAAAATGTAAATTAAAAATGTGTTTTGTCGAATAAATAAGCTGTTTGACGAATTTTTAAAATAATAATAATATACTTGTGCTTTAGTAATTTAATGCCCCAAACAAAAAATTAAGTATGAGAAAAACGAAAAGAGTTATGCTGTTAGCATTCGTAATTATGATATCAGCGATGTCATGTAATACTGAAGAATTATTTATAGAACCTGTTGGAGAAGAGGTTATAAATCTTGAGGATGAGGAAGAAGTTTTAGAAGAGGAAACAGAGCCAGAAGAAGAACAAGAATTAGACCCTACATTACCTTGCGAGTTTGACTTGAATACTATAGCCCCAAATTCAACCATACTTATTAATTGTATAATGGATTTACAAGGACAAACCATTAATTTACCTGCCAATGTTACTATTCTATATGAAGGTGGCGATATTATTAATGGAACCCTTAATTTCTCTGACAATGCTATTATTTCAGGAGAGTTATTGAATTCTAGTTTAGCCTTGGGAGGTTCAACACCTCAATTAAAAGACACGACGTTTAATTTTGACCCTAAACGCTGGGACATTGTGGAAGGTGAAACAACTTCTGAAATTGCCTTTAGAAATCGTGACATACTTGAATCTCTCATGGTTCAAGTAAAAAGCATGGGAGCTACAACTTTTTCAATAGATGAAATGGATGCTTATTTTGAAGTAGGTAAGCTGAGTAGTACTGCACCTGGAGCTAATTTTTATCCAGCACTAGAAGCAATAACTCTCCCATCAGATTTTCATCTATTAATGACTAACAATACACATTTAA